>Ga0129333_10000004_pt1 | contig 136373 bp, 147 predicted proteins | sample CPB6_08_DNA_FD_94474 | JGI IMG/M metagenome (GOLD analysis project Ga0129333, IMG submission 94474) | Freshwater to marine salinity gradient microbial communities from Chesapeake Bay, USA - CPBay_Sum_0.6_0.8_DNA | ecosystem: Environmental > Aquatic > Marine > Coastal | place: USA: Chesapeake... | reverse complement strand
TGCCCCGGTAATTCCTACCGGACCCGTTGCTCCAGAAATACCAATCGGACCCGTTGCTCCGGTGGAACCTTGTTCCCCAGTCAAACCTGTTGCCCCGGTAATTCCTACCGGACCCGTTGCTCCGGTCAAACCTGTTGCCCCGGTAATACCAATCAGACCCGTTGCCCCAGTTGCCCCTGTTGTTCCTATTCCGGTTGCTCCTGTGGAACCCGTTGCTCCAGAAATACCAATCGGACCCGTTGCTCCGATCAAACCGGTTGCCCCGGTGATACCAATCGGACCTGTTGCTCCAGTTGCCCCCAACAAACCTGTAGCGCCGGTGATACCAATTCCGGTCGCTCCCGTTTCACCTTGTGGTCCAGTGGGTCCGTCTAACCCTGTTGCACCCGTTTCTCCAAGTCCTGTAGCCCCCGTCTCTCCGATGGGTCCTGTTGCCCCAGAGTCCCCAATCGGGCCAGTCGGACCAGTTGGGCCACCGGCTGGCCCTTGGGGTCCTGTTGCCCCCGTCGCTCCCGTATTTCCAGTAAGTCCGCTTATTCCTGTGGCGCCGACTTGGCCAGAAGGTCCTCTTTCACCTTTTTCACCCTTTTCCCCAACCAATCCTGAAGCTCCGGTTGCCCCTATAGCTCCGGGTTCCCCCTGTACACCGATTCCAGTCGCACCCGTTGCACCTCTTCCTCCTGCTACTCCTATTGCACCAGTAGCTCCCGTTGCACCTGTTGGCAAGTCGCCAAGAAAAACTGTCGGAGTCGGAGCCAAGGAAGAACTTGTACTTTGAGGGATTCCCCTCGCAGCGGGAGGAATCGGAGACGTCGTTCGAGGTCTATTTGGCCTCTGCGGAGAGGGTTGGCAAGGATTCGGTCCTCTTGGCATTCTTGGTAGATCTTTCTAGGTATATTATACCCGTTGTCAATTAGATTGAATTTACAGAAACGGACCACCCTCGACTCACTAAAGCTGCTCTCGCTGCTTTACCTGCATCACCTGGTGGAGAGGAAGTTCCCAGATTTAACTGTATTGACCCGTTGCTGGTTCCTGCTGTATTAATCGACACCAAAATATTGTCTACACTTTGCTCGGTTAAGTCGCAACTTTGCCAGCCGAAGCTCTTGGCAAGAGTAGAATTAAACATATTTGCAGGAAAGTGTGAAAGACGAGTGCATCCGGTCCATGCTCCCGAGAAGGTTGCTGCGGGTAAAAATGTTATAGCTGGAAAAGATTCCAAAGATGAACACCCGGCCCAAGCACTATTGAAGTTTGTTCCGGAACTGAAAGTCAAAGTGGGAAAGGTATCTAAACTGGAACAGTTTTGCCAAGCGGAAGAGAAATTTGTCCCCGACCCAACTGTTATTGTCGGAAAGGATGTGAGGCTTGAACAGTTTTGCCAGGCACCGGTGAAGTTCGTTCCCGAGCTAACGTTTAAGAGGGGAAAAGAAGTGAGACTTTTGCACCCTGACCAGGCGCTGGTGAAGTTTGTTCCCGAGCTAACGTTTAAGAGCGGAAAGGAAGTGAGGTGGGAACAGTCTTTCCAAGTAGAGTCAAAAGTTGTTCCCGAAGAAAAGCTGATTGCAGGAAAGGAGGTGAGGCTTGAACAGTTTTGCCACGCAAAAGAGAAATTTGTCCCCAAGTTAACGTTTATGTTTGAAAAAGAAGTCAGGCCCGAACAATCTCTCCAAGTAGAGTAAAAGACTTTCCCCGAGTCAAAGCTGATCGGCGGAAAGGAAGTGAGGCTCGAACAGTTTTGCCAAGTGTAAAAGAAGTCTATTCCCGCGCTAATGTTCAAGAGGGGGAAAGAAGTGAGACTGGTGCAGGAAGACCACGTATAATAGAAATTTGTCCCCGAATCAAAGCTGAGCTGTGGAAAAGAAGTGAGGCCCGTGCAATAAGTCCAGGTGGAGCTAAAGTTTGTTCCCAAGCTGACGTTCAAGAGGGGAAAAGAAGTGAGACTTTTGCACCCTGACCAGGCGCTGGTGAAGTTCGTTCCCAAGCTGACGTTCAAGAGGGGAAAAGAAGTGAGACTTTTGCACCCTGACCAGGCGCTGGTGAAGTTCGTTCCCGAGCTAACGTTTAAGAGCGGAAAGGAAGTGAGGTTTTCGCAAGCGTACCAGGAGAAACTAAAGTTCGTTCCTGAGCTAACATCAAGGGGTGGAAAGGATGTTAGGCTTTCGCAATCATACCATGCAGAGTTAAAGTTTGTTCCCGAGCTAGTGTTCAAAAGGGGAAAGGAAGTGAGGTTTCCACAGTTTCGCCAAGCTCTATAAAAGGATATACCAGAGCTAACATCCACGAAAGGAAAAGAAGTCAGAGAAGAACAGTCCCTCCATGTCTCGAAGAAATATAGTCCGGAGGAAAGATCCAACGAAGGAAAAGATACCATTTTTGAGCAACCTTTCCATGCGGAGTCAAAGTTTATTCCCGAGCTAAGATCAAAGTTTGGAAAATTCACTATGTTTTGACAGGTGCTCCAGCCGTATGAGTAATCCGTGTGGGCCGGGTTTAGGTTTAAACCTTCTGTCAAACAGTAGAAGGGGGGTATATCGTACTGCTCTTTATTTCCGAGGATCCAGATCTTGAGACCTTTGCCAGCTGTCCCGCTTCCAATTTGTGTAACAGAGAGGCGTATTTCAGTTCCGTAAGAAGCTCGTACGAAAGTTCCGAGGTTTTTTGTTACGCTTTGTTGAGCTGCAGGTAAAGTTATGAAGACATCATCAGGATAGTAGAGATAAGGGCTGATAATCTGTACTCGTATCGAAGCACCTGTTGAGGAAGTCGAAGCGAATGCGTAGAACCCGGATATCGTCATCGAGTATGGCATACGAAAGTAGAACTCCATTCCCACTTTCAAGTCTTCGTCGTCTTCACATATTGAAAAACCAATACTCCCCGGTAGAGTAACCCCGGTAGCACCTTGGGCGCTTATACCTGAAGCTCCTGTTTCCCCGGCTTCTCCTAAATCCCCGGTTGCCCCGGTTGCCCCGGTTGCACCAGTTGAACCAAAACCAGAAGCTCCTTGGGGGCCAGTCGGACCAGAGGATCCAAAACCCTCTTTCAGAATCAAGTCTGTATCTGCAATACCGTCTCGAAACCAGTACTCATTCAGAGTTCCACCCTCCGAGACTCCGAGTGTTAGTCCCTGATAACGAACAATTGGCTCGACTTTGCTCAAAGCGATTGACACACTCGAGTAAGGTCCGTACTTGTCGTCATTTGGCCTCGGCCCCTCAACGAACACATTATCATTTAAATGAATACCCATGACATTAATTTGTTGTTACAGTCCAACCTTTGGCTTGTAGGGACGATTTCGCAGCCAGACCTGTGCTGCTTGGTGGTGAAGAAGTTCCCCCACTCAAGGACAGGGTTCCATTTGTCTTTCCCGCTGTGTTGATCGACACCAGTATGTTGTCGACGCTTGTTTGGTTTAGAGCGCAGTTGAACCAGGCGTCAGTGAAGTTTGTCGCTGGGCAATTGTCAAAGACATTAGCCGGAAATGTTGTGAGACTCGTACAGTCTCTCCAAGTCCAAAGGAAATTTGTTCCCTTAGAGAAGTTGAGGGCAGGAAAAGAGGTTAGAGCATAACAGTCAGCCCAGGTCTGAAAGAAATTGATACCTCTACTTGTATCTATTAACGGGAACGAAGTTAACTTCCAACAATTCAACCAAGCTCCTTCAAAATTGGATGCCCGACTAAAGTTGAGAAGAGGGAAGGAGGTTAATTCGATGCATCTATGCCAAGCGTATGGAAAGGAACTTCCCTGGATAATGTCTATCAGAGGAAAGGACGTCAAACCCGTACAATATTCCCAAGAACTGTTGAAGATCATGCCTCTTGAGGTGTCCAGTAGGGGGAAAGATGTCAGGCCGGAACATCCTCTCCAAGCTCCACCAAAATAGTCCACCTGCGCTGTGTTGAGTGCTGGAAAAGACGTTAGACCGGAGCATCCGTCCCACGCTTGGTTTAAATTTCGGGCTTTTGCTGTATCAATGATTGGGAATGATGTCAAACTCGAACAATTCCTCCAGGCGGAATCAAAGTTGATTCCGTTGCTGAGAATTACTGTGGAAAAAGAGGTTAAGCCCGAGCAGTTAAACCACGTGTACGAAAAAGTAATTCCGGAGCTCAAGTCTAGAGCGGGAAAAGAGGTCAGCCCCGTGCAATCTGACCAGGCGAAAGAGAAGTTCGTTCCTTTACTCGCATCAATACTCGGGAAAGTAGTTAACCCTGTACACCCTTCCCAAGCATAACTAAAGTCTAAGCCTGAGCTAAATACGAGGGCAGGAAACGTACTGAGACCAGAACAATTGTACCACGAGTATGAAAAAATTGTCGCGGAACTAACATCTAGGGTTGGAAAAGATGTGAGGCCCGTGCAATCGTACCACGAGCCTCTAAAACTCGAGGCTGACGGCGCTATCACCGTAGGAAATGTAGTTAGTCCTGTGCAATTTTGCCAAGCGTATTCAAAGTTTGTCCCTTTTGGAAAGGTCATAGCTGGGAAAGATGTGAGTCCTGTGCAACCAGACCATGTTCCAGAGAAGATCCCCCCAGATGGAAAACTAAGGTTAGGAAAGGAAGTTAGACCCGTACAACTTGACCAGGAAGAGGAAAAGTCAACACCGACGGGAACGGTTATCGAGGGAAAAGTAGTGAGACTTGTGCAGCCTGACCAAGCTCTTGTGAAGTTCTGACCCGAAGGAAAGCTGAGGGCTGGGAAAGTCAGTAAACCCGTGCAACCATACCAGGCTTCTGTAAAGAAAACTCCGGAACTGAAAGTTAAGGGAGCAAAACCTGTTAGTCCGGTGCAGGCCTTCCAGGAGCTACCGAAACTTGTTCCGGAAGCCACATTTAGGGTTGGGAAAGATGTGAGGCCGGAGCAGTATTGCCAGGCACCACCGAAGTTTTCTACATTGGAAGTGTCAATCAAAGGAAACGTGGTCAGATCTGAGCAACCACTCCAAGCGGACTCTAAGATTATTGCTGAGCTGAAATCGAGAGCTGGAAAAGATGTTAGAGAGGAACAACTTTCCCAAGCCGAATCAAACCAGAGACCGGAGCTGACGTCTAAGTTCGGGAAAGATGTCAATGTGAAACATTGTTTCCAGGTTTCACTAAAGTATAACCCTGAGCTAACATCTATGTTCGGAAACGTTTCCAGGTACCCGCATGTGTCCCACGCTCCTCGGAAGTCCACCCCGTTTCTCGTGTCTACTGGGCCAAAAGACGTTAGGTAGATGCAAAGTCTCCAAGTCTGACGAAAGTCAGTTCCTGAGGACATATCTAGCCCTGGAAAACTCGTCAGAGAGGTGCAATTGTTCCATGTTCTATGAAAACTTTCACCTTTGCTTACATTTATTGTTGGGAAACTTGTAAGAGATGTACAATAGTCCCAAGCTCCATAGAAGTTGGTGACGCACTTTGGGTCTACGTTTGTGTTGCAGTTGAAAGGGGGAAAGTCGCCCCCTGTGCAAGGCAAGAAATCGGATTGGTCGTTGAGAATGAACATTTTATTTTCGAATCAAGCTGGATTTCCAATAAAGCTCACCTTCAAGCCCTTGCCCTTCTCCTTCTTAAAGCTTATGTTGGGGCCGAAATAATAAGCTGCATCTATTGGGGAAGAAATATTCGGATAGGTATCACCAAATGCTACATATCCACCCAAGTAGGATGAAGAAGGTTCAATCACTTCTAAATCAAGTAATGGGTAGCCACTAATCAATGGATTTTGTCCGTAGACTGGATCGAGCGGATAAAATGCACCAACAACATATCTTGTTCCTGTCGAAACCGCAGAAAGCGTTGTTTCAGGGACAGATACCCAACAGAAATCGTTTACTAGATTTGAACAGGCTCCAGCGGGAATAGAGGTTGTCAATAGAAGAACGGGTGAACCATCAGAAGACCAAAGTTTAAGCGTGACTGGTTGAATGAAACCAGATGGCCCTTGAGGATGATAAACTCCCAATTTGTTTACTATTTTTTCTTCTGAAATCGAAAATTCATAACCAACTGTGACCGAATCGGGGAATGTGGCTTCGTAAGGACCCGGCGGTTCAAGAGGATTAAATCTAAGAAGGGGGTTTATTGCTACCATTTTGTATCAAAGAGTGCAAGGTATTCTGTACCGGGGTTGAAAACTCATGTGGGCCATAGTTGCCCTGTCGGAATAGGCTTAAAACCGATGTTTGGACCAAGGTAACTCACATAACCTGACACACCAGATGGAATTGTTGGATACAAGGCCAGTCCCTCTATCGAGTAACCATCATTAAATGTTGTCCCCCCTTCCACAAGATCGACGTCACTTGCAGGGTAAGTTCCGATGAGATTATCAATAGAGCCTGAAGTGAAGTCTCCGGGAATGACCGCAGGATAAGAGGCGGCTATTCTGTATGGCCCGTTACTAGCGACCAGTAATGTGTCCGGCACCGTCACCCAACAGAAGTAATCAGAGATTGTATAAGTCCCACTCGGGATTGTTACGGTAAGAATGGGTGTCGTTGTGTTATTAACACTCCAGAGGTAGATGTCATGGGGGGTTGCGTATCCCGCGTCCGGATAGTACAAACCAATCTTGATTACTCTTTTATTCTCAAGAAGACTAAATTCAAAACCTGCTGTGAGGTTTCCAAAAGGATAGAAGTTAGCTGTAGTTGGTGCGATTTGGAGGCTAAATAAAGGGTTGTAAGCCATTTTACGCTTGTGCGCAGGTGGACAAATTTTAGAGAGTTCTGTCGGGTGGGTCCGAGGACTTAAGGGTAGAAAGCCTAAATAGGGGGTTTATCTCTGTCATTTTCATTCCTCTGGAAAAATTGAACCGATCGGCCAGAGTTGCCCTGTTGGTTTTGGTTTGAATCCGATGTTGGGACCGAAATAATTAGCAGTATCAATTGGAGCAAGTGTACTTGGGTAATTATCACCTAACGCTGAATATCCGCGAATGTAAGATGTGGAAGGCTCAACAACAATTATACCACCAACACTGTTTGCAGGATAACCACCAACATAAGGACTTGAACCAGTGACTTCATCATATTCATAAAAAGCACCTAATCTATAGAGAGAACTGGTTGGTCCTGATATTAAAGTTGTTTCTGGAACAGATACCCAACAAAACCCGTCAACGACATCCGAACATGGTCCAGAAGGAATAGTGGTTGTCAATAGAAGAACGGGGGGACTAGTGACAGTCCATAATTTAATCGTGACTGGATGAATGAAACCAGACGGTCCTTGAGGATAATAAACACCTAATTTGTTTACTATCTTGTCATCACTTATCCCGAATTGATAGCCAAGAGTCAACGAATCTGAGGCAGTGCTCTCGTAAGAACCCGGAGGCTCAAGAGGATTAAATTTAAGTAGGGGACTAGATTTCACCGGCAAAGGATCTGGAACACCTAGAGGCCAAAGTTGTCCTGTTGGTTTCCCTTTGAATGATATGTTGGGGCCGAAGTAACTAGCAGTTCCAGGACTGGTTGCGGGAATGTAAGGATAAGTATCACCAACCGCAGCGAAACCTCCATTAAAGGTTGTATTTGGCTCGACTAGATCAAGATCGACTAATGGATACACAGCAACATATGGATCAGTAAAACCACTACTCGTATTATTAGAATACACCGCACCCATCATGTATCGTACACCGGTAGGTGAGCCGACGAGGGTAGTTAGTGGAACAGGAACCCAATAAAAGTTATCAATAACTGTGGAATATGTACCGGCAGGAATGGAAATAGAAATCAGCGGGGACGATAAAGGATCATCGTTCCAGAGATTCACAGTAACGGATGTTGTGAAACCAGCGGATGGATAGTAAATGCCGAGGTGTGAGACTTGTTTAGATTCAGACAGCGCAAATTGAAAACCAAGAGTCAATTCAGACCCATAAGTGCTTTCATAGGAAGTTGGAGAAACTGAAGGTGAGAATCTTATTAGGGGATTTATTGCTGTCATTTTATATTAAAGAGTGAAAGTCTTCTGTGAACTCATGCAGGCCATAGTTGCCCTGTTGGACCTTTTTTAAAAGAGATGTTTGGTCCGAAATAACTAGCATCAACTGGGTCTGTAGCTTTAACTGTTGGATATGCATCTCCAAACGCAAGATATCCGCCATTAAAAATTGTATTCGGTTCTGGAACTAAAAGATTTGCTAATGGATACTTACGAGCATACAAGTCCCCTAATGCAGAAGGACTACTTGCGTAATACGCTCCTATACGATAATTAGAACCAGTCAAAGTTATTTGAGAAATGTTTACCCAATAAAAGTAATCAACAACGTTTGAATATGTTCCAGCATTAATTGTAACTGTTACTAGAGGAGAAGAAGAATTATTATTTTCCCATAGTTTTATAGTATGATTTTGGGTGTAACCCCCTGTAGGATAAAAAAGTCCTATTTGATTGATTATTTTATCGCTAACTAATCCAAATTCATAACCAACTGTTGCGTTAAAACTAAGTCCAGATTGTTGATTTGGTGAAACGAGAGGATCAAATTTAAGTAATGGATTTATTGTTGCCATTTAATTACTCCTCTGGAAAAATTGAACCGATCGGCCAGAGTTGCCCTGTTGGTTTTGGTTTGAATCTTACATTAGGACCAAAAAAGCTCCTAAAGCTAGGATCTCCAGCAAAAGATGGATAAGTGTCACCGGGTCCTGAATATCCTATGATGTAATTGGCTGAGACAGTAGGGTTTACACCAATAGATGATATTGAAACTTGTTCAATAAAAGCATCATTAGAGAAGCCTGTATTATCAACATCATAGAATGCCCCGACACGATATGTACCAGGAGGAAGAGTCACATAAGATCCTGGAGGGCCATCAATAGGAACCCAGTGAAAATAATCTGTTGTTGTATGAACTCCACTTGAAACAGTTGCTGTAGCGAGTGGAGTTTGTGAACTATTCCATAGAGTTAATTTATGTTCGCTGGTAAAACCGACAGGTGTGGCATAAATACCAAGTTCTTCAACTCTTCTAGTAGCCCCCAATTGAAACTCAAAACCAACAGTTGCAGAAAATGGAAGTTTTGATGGTGAGGGTGGAGTGTTAGTCCAAACCATTAAAGGATCAGATTTCACCGGCAAAGGATCTGGAACACCTAGAGGCCAAAGTTGTCCTGTTGGTCCTGAATAAGGAGTTGCAGATAAAAAACCAACGTTGGGGCCGAAATAACTACGAATAGAAGTGTTTGCACCAAGGTTTGGGTAAACATTTCCCACACCAGCATAACCACGAACAAAGTTTCCACTTACAGTAGGGTTGGGATTGATAACGATTCCAGAAGGTGAGATTTGGGCAACAAATGGATCGTTGGTGAATCCTGATGGGTTGGTGTCATAAAATGCTCCAACTCGGTAAGTCCCAGGAGGCAATGATACCTCTAAGCCAGGTGAACCATCGAGCGGAAACCAGCAAAAATAATCTATAGAAACACAAGGACCAGCGGGAACAGTAGCTGTAGCCAAAACAGATTGGCTGCTATTCCATAATGTTATCGTATGACTACTGGAGAAACCAGATGAAGTAGATGGAAGATAAAGCCCTAAATGATTAATTTTTTGAGTTGTTGCTGTTTGAAACTCATACCCGAGAGTATATGAACCTTGAAGAGGAGATGTTGGCTCAGGAGGCGTAATTGTCCATACCAGAAGAGGCGTTACAGATGCTGTCATATTATCAATTTGTAAAATTAGTCCAACCTTTACTTTGTGGAGATGTCTTTGCTGCTAGACTCACACATACTTTCTCCGGACACATTTGTGATGAAGTTAATCATTAGCTTTGAACACAATCGACCCATATCTCGACAGTGGACTCAGCCGGAAAAGTTGTAATATCCAGAGCAGAAGACCAGCCGTAATACTCCCCCGCACCTATTTCGATCGGAGAAAAGGAAAAAATGGAATTTCCTTCAACACGAACGTCAACGAATACGGAATATCCGATTGGAGGAGAAGCGAGACTCAGATAGACCTCGCTCACGGAATAGTCATAAGGGATTTGAAAAGTGAAAATGAGTCCGGACACGAGCTCGTCTGTCTCATTCCCACTAACGTAAAAGTTTAGGGTCTGATCTCCTCCTATTGCTCCCGTAGCCCCGGTTGCTCCGACTTCAGAGAAACCGGTCGCTCCTGTCGCTCCTGTGGCCCCATTCGCTCCCGAAATTCCAGTGGCACCCGAAACTCCCACTCCTGTAGCACCTGTAGCACCTGTAGCTCCAGTTGCGCCACTTCCTACTTTTTCTATAAAGTCCTCGTCAAGAACTCCCTCTCGAAACCAGTACTCAAATAATTGGCCATCAAGAATAATTCCTGCAGTCAAACCTTGAGAACGAACAATGGGTTCGATTGCTGAAAGGGCCGCAGATATACTTTCGTACGGACCATACTTGTCGTCTAAAGGCTTCGGACCCTCAATGAATAGGTTGTCATTGAGATGAATGCTCATTCAAGGTAGGCCAAATAGAAATCTCTATAGCTGATCTTACCCGCGTTCGACTCAACCTTTTGCCCCCAGAAGCCAGACCATAAGGCGGTTTCCCGTATCCGGAAGCCTTCCAACCTGGTTCACGATTATTCGGATCTGGGAATTTTTCTCGAGAGTCGCTGAGGAAAAGGAGGCGTTCCAGCCACCCATTGTAAAATCCGAGGAAATTTCCGGTTTCGTCGAAAAAATGGAGACACCGTTCTTAGTGATGTCTACAATCACAGGCTGAAGCCGAGGAATTTCCGCCGTGCTCAAAAATACTCTCCCCACGACGAGAGTGTACGGCATTGAAAAAGTTATTTTGGTCCCTGTAGTGAGATACGGATCCGTATTGACAGCGAAGGCTATCTCCATCTCACCAACAGGTCCCGTCGCCCCCGTCGCTCCGAATCCCGTCGCCCCCGTCGCCCCCGTCGCCCCTTTCACGCCACTCGCTCCGGAAGGGCCAGTTGCCCCCATCGCCCCGAAGGTGTCTTGCCCAGGCTCCCCAGGGGCACCCGTTGCCCCTTGATTTCCTTTCTCTACGAGATTCAGGTCCTCAATCCCGTCCCGAAACCAGTACTCTCTTAGGGAGCCAGATTGAAGGACGCCGACTGTTAAACCTCGGTAGCGTACAATTGTTTCAATGGCCTCAAGAGCCTGAGAAACACTCGAGTATGGGCCATACTTGTCATCAATAGGCTTTGGCCCCTCAATGAATAAGTTATCATTGAGATGAATACTCATTATGTTAAGAGTTTAGAAGCTGGATGGTACCGGTTGTGTTTGTTGCGTAATTGCTAACATACACCTTGTAACTGATTCCCGCCCAATAACCGTTTGGGGAGGTCACAGTCTGAGTAACCGGGTCATTAATAAAGTTTGTTGGTCCAATATACCCTTGGTTTAGGGGCGTATTAAACCAGATTGTTTTCGTAGTGTAAATCGCAGGGTGAGCAAACCAAATGTACTCGGCAGCTGCATCAAATTGTGCCGAAACACCTGTGCTTGCACTCGCTAGAACCTTGTTTTCCGTACCTGCCTGTATACTCGCTGCGATGGATCCCGCTGTGGGGGCTGTCACAGATTTTCCCCAGAAGTAGGGATAAATTCCTTCAATCGAAACTGTGGATGAGTTCAAGCAACCTGAACTCTGGCGAGCATTGACAGATAGTAATTGGGCTGGTCGAGAATCGGTGTCACCTTTGTTCGTATCTTTGGGTAAACCCGCATTAAAGCAACCTTCTCCATCCCAGGACGTTGTCCCCGTGGTTACAGTTAGTGTGTTAGAGTAGGAAAGAGAGTAGGAGAAGTTGGGATTATTCGGATCTGCGAAGCCAAATTGGGCTGGCAAACTTGGATAAGGCGAGCCAATCGGGCCAGAAACTGAAGCGATAATGGTGTCATTTCTCTGGAGATTTAAGGATGTAAATATGCCGGCGTCATTTTTGATAGCAGTTATCGTTAAATTTTGGGTAAGGGGAGCGCCTATCTCTTTGATTCCCGATTGAGAAGCAGAGAGGGATACTGTGGGGAGAGTATAGGTCGGCTGAAGGACAGGAAATAGAATGGTATCTAGGACTTCGACCAAATTTTTCTCTTTCCACTCTGAGGCTGGAGTCGGTTCAGCTCCTCCAACGGAAACGCTAAGCTCCTCATCGTCGACGAGTGTGTTGTACAGGGTTGAGAGATTGTAATCCTCAAGAGTCAAACCAACATTCGGACTTACCGTAAGAAGAAAGGCTCCATTTGTTCCTGTCGCTCCTTGCGGCCCAGTCGGACCTGTTGCTCCGACCAAACCGGTTGTCCCGGCCACACCTGTCGCCCCCTGCGGCCCAGTCGGACCCGTTGGCCCTGGCGCTCCGATTTCTAAAACGATTTCCCAAGTCGAAGCGCTTGCGTTCCACTTATACTGGTTTACTCCGGGAATGCGCTTTGGAGGGTATATTTGACCGTTTACAGGACTGTCCGGAAAGACAATAACAGACATGAGGGTAAGCTACTCTTTCACTGATTTTACCCGTTCTAAATCTTCTTCTTTCTCAATCCAGTCTTTCAAGTTAGCCACATATTTCCTTAGTACCGCTGCCTGCTGTCGATGATACTCGCTATCTTTCTCCAGATCATAGTGAACATGATACTCGATCGCCTTAAGTAGATTGTGAATTACAGGATTCCAGGGGGCACGAATCTCTGTGTTGAAGGATCTTCTTTCCGAAAGGTTAGTAGTGCTCATTGTCCTCAAGGGATTCGAGTCTCTTGTTTATCTTTCTTAGATCGACAGCTAATTGGTCTATGGTACCTTTCTCTTCAAGGTCGAGTTCATAATGGGCTATGTCTCGTTTTCTGTCAATTTCTGACTGGCGATTTGAAGCCATGAGAAGGATTGGACCTGTGAACGCAGCTTGGGTGGATAGCAGAAGATTCAGAAGGATGAAAGGGTAAGGGTCGAGCCTTAGGAGTCCTGTCCCGTTTAAGCTCATCCAGAGAAACAACCCGAAAGCTTGTGTTCCGATGAATGTCCAGCTTCCGATAGTTTCTGCACATTTGTCGGCGAGAGTTTTTCGATTTCGTGGTTTCGAATTCGTTGAACGAATTCTACGATCCACTTTTCCATATCAAACTGATAACTTTTACCCGGAGTCACAAAGAGAGAGGGTAAACTAAGTTAGTCACCCAAGCCCTATGCCTGCCTTTCCCCCTGGAAAGTTGTTGGACTTTGTGTCAAACTTTAGACCAGAGAACCCTAACCAAAAAGATGCCCTTTTGGATTTCGAAAAGTCTGTTAGAGATGCAGATTCTGAACTTCTCACTGATGAGGCGAAATGGGTTAGAAAGTTTAGGACTCCCATGAACAAGAACATTCTGCTAAAAGTCCCTTACTTCTCCCAAAGGGACAACTATCGAGATGCCTATCGCACTTGCTTTTCCAGCAGCTGCGCAATGCTTCTAGAGGCCATGAAGCCCGGGACCCTTCCAGGTTCTCGAGGGGACGATAAATATGTTCGAGAAGTTTTCAAATCAGGTGACACTACGGACGCACATATCCAAATTCAAACGCTAAAAGCTTTTGGCTTACCTGCGAAATTTGTCACAAATGGTACCTTTTCACTTCTTGACTCTCAACTGAGTAAAGGAATTCCTGTTCCAATTGGTATCCTACACAAAGGTCCAGCATCTCGTCCCTCTGGTGGGGGGCACTGGCTTATTGTGATCGGTAAGGAACTGGATCCAAAAGCTCCAGGGGGTTGTTGGTATATTGTTCATGATCCGTGGGGGGAAATTGATCACGCTTCAGGAACCTATCCAAAGATAGACGGAAAGACCAAGAAATACAGTAAGAACCTTCTCGATTCGAGATGGACGGTAGATGGGGAGAATGATGGATGGGCTATAATATCGTGAGAGGAAAGCTAAACTGCTCAAAAGGCATAAGCTGCGGAGGAGCCTGCGTTTCTAGCAGCAAAAAATGCCGTAAAGCTCTCCCCGGAAAATGGGGAGCTGTTCTGGAGCAAGCTTCAGGGAGACTGAACCAAGAGCCTGATTACAGCAGTTGGAACAAACTTGCGGAAGGTTACCAAGGGGAGGTTCGTATAAGCCCCGACGGAAAGAGAGTTGTCAAGATTATGAAGGATGAGTCTTCGGAGTTTGGAGACGAAGAGATTCAGGTCGCGACTCGCATGGGGGAGTTAGGCCATTCCCCCAGAATTATTTCTTCAAGTCCGAAGCATCTTGAGATGGAATTAGCCAAAGGAAAACCCCTTTGGAAGAGTTTCGGGAAAGAAGAAGGGGAGGCTATCATGAATGCTACCCAGGCTAGAAAAGCCGCTTACGCTCTGCGAGACCTGCATAGAATAGGTTATGCCCATGGTGACGCACATAGTCAGCAGTTTCTTGTGGACAACAACAATGTGAAGCTGGTTGACTTTGGATTGATTGTTAAGACCTCCGTGCAGCCGAATCGAGTTTTGCAGGACTTGTCAAAGATAGCGAAGCTAATTGGGTGGGACAATCCCGAACTCTCTACGGATCCGTACTTTCAGATTGTCAACAAATACCTAGAAGAGTATAAGAAGATCACGAAATCAACGAGTAAAGCGAATAAGGCTAAGAAAGTTAGGTTAGCAGAAGAGTACCTTCAAGAAATTCAGAACCTAAAATGAAAGAACAAAGCGCTAATTTTCGAGCAATGGTAAAGAGAAAAGGTCTCGTTCGCATGAACACACCTGCTGCTGATGAAAAGGCTGAGAAAATCCTTCAAGCAGTTGAGAAAAATGGTGGGCTCTCTGCGGAAGAAGTCTACGCTTTGATGGCATACTAAAAAGCCCCACCGAAAGGCGGGGCCGAAACTATTCACTCTTCGTGAACTTGGACCTCTACGATCTTAGAATCCCTTTTTGGAACTCTGATCGTGAGAAGGCCATGCTTCAAGGAAGCAGTAGCGTCCTCAGACTTTAACCTCTGACCAATAGTCACATAGGCATCACCTCTTGGTGTCTTTACCGTAAGAGACTTGCCTTCGATTGTAACAGATATATCAGAGGGGTTGATTCCAGGGGTCTCAATCTCGATGATCGCTTCAGACTCCTCTGTCTTCACCGGTCTAACGACCAGGGAGCGGGATCTAAAGTAGGTCTCAGAGGGGAAGCCAAAGCTACCCCTATTCATCAAAAACTCTACCAAATCGTGGCTGGAGTTATCGAAGATACTGCTGCTAGGAACGAGTGAAGAATTGCGTGTCATTTGTTCTCAGGGCTAAAAAGCAATGTGTGAGAGTCGGGAAACCCGACAAACCCACTATAGCTCGACCCTACGGGAGTAAACCCGTCACCCCGGAAAAACAGAATCTAGCAGACCGGAAGTCTCTTCGATAGCCTTTGACATTTTTATCGAGGATATCCGGGAAATTATCGAACTTTTTGAGTACACCTCGTCGGCCTCATCGTAATATCCCGAGTTCTCGAGGCGAATACCTATGGTATTTAGCGTACTCGCAGCTTCAGCGCGAGCGTCCTTCCAGCTCTTAGTGGCATTATCAAAATCAAGAAGGATAGCTTTCTGATTGTTCTCGTCCCACTTTATATTTCCTCCGTGGAGGTCCCCGTGCGCAACCCCGCCCGCATTAAGTTTCAGACTGGCTTTGTAAGCCTCTTTTTCACGAAATAGCTGATTTTCATCAAGGTCTTCAATTTCCTTGGCCCTAGATCCGGGTTGTCCCAGTCCATGGATATCGCTTGTCTTAACCTTCTCAACGATCTGAAAGTTTCTACCATCACGCATCTTTCCGTGAGCGTACAGCCTTGGAGCGACTCCGAGCTGAGAAGCAATCTGATGTGTTTCTAGACTTTCATAGTTTGCCGTACTCACCTTGAGTGCTCTGTCCCTGCCAATGTCATATACTTTGCTCTCTTTTCCCGCCCCAAGTAGGCTTCCGGAAAGTTTTTGAGGTTTTGAGGAAACTTGGACACCGGACTTACACCGACCGGAAGTCCCATAAAAGGTCCCATTCGGTCTTTGGCATCGAACAAAGTCCCAAAACTGCAAGGCTTCAGGAGAGAAAGATCCGTACATTAGCTGCAGTAAGGTAGTGGGGGCTTTCGTTCTGCCTCTCCCCCCTTCTTAGCCATTTCTTCAACTTTTTTCTCAGGTATCTTGTCAAAAGTTTGGTTCTGTCGTTGAGCCGCCTGTTGTGCCTCTTGCGTCGCTTGGTTTTGCTCGGGGCTTCTCGGTTGCGGACGTTTTTTGCAAGCTTCTTCAAACATTGCAAGTCCGCGATTCGTAGAGAGTGACCGAGGACCCGATTGAGGGTTTCCGTTGGGAAGAGCAACTTGTGCGATTGAGAGGGAACTTCCCCGTCTTTTTCCTTGACTCCCGCGCTGTAAACCAGGCCTGTTGTCAATGTCCATTCCTTGCAAACCTCTCGGCTTGAGAACTTGATCAACCAAAGGGAAAGCTCCTTTAGAAGTTCCGGTCAAGAACTGACCTTCCCAGTCTACATCCCTTTGAAGGAGAGACCTAACCCTTTCGAGAGATTCTTTTGAGAAGCTGGGAGTCGTCATACGTTCTTTACCCCTTTAACCCACTCAACTCGCTTAGAATGCTACTTACTGCTGTCGACAATCTTTGTTGATCCCTGATTGTCACAGCGTCATCCATTTTATCCTGAAGTTCCCGAAGTCTCTGATTCAAGAGGTCTCGGCGTTCATTCAAGGCTTTGAGGACTTTCACGGATTCCCTCATATATTCTCTGGCTTTAGAATCGTCTCCGTTATTTCTTGCTTCCGTCTCTTTCTTGTACAAACTTTTGATGTGAGCGTCCATCTCCGAAAGAGTCTTTTTTGACCCCCCACCAGAAGAGGTTCCTGGCCGAGACTCTTTGGGATTCACTTCCGACCCCTTTCTACACTTTCCAGATGTACCATATAAGCTTCCGTTTGGCCTTTGGCAAAGTGTGAAGTCAAAGTTTCCGCTTAGTATCTCGTTCACAGATCGCACAGACTCTTCCGAAAAGCCTAAGGAGTTCAATCTTTCAGAGTGATCTTTTGATCTCCCAGCCATGCTAAGAGCTATAGCGATGGCTTGCTCTTTTGACTTAACAACTTTCCCTTCCTTTCCACCCTTTCCTCGACCGCTATGCAAAGGTTTCGGGTCGTGGTGTTTCCATCTGTGCATGGTTTGCCCGACGATGTCTTTGTGAGCTTTTATTGAGTGATCTTCGGGTAACTTCGCCATACAAGAGAGGGGGGAGTATCTTTAGGTTATACCCTTAACTATCTTCCGGCGAAACAGTCACACCGACATCCTCTAACCCTTGAAGTAGTTGATGTGCATAATGAGTTAGCTGGGTCATTAGCATAAAAGATTGTTTTGCGTACGATACAAGTTCCTCTCGAGACATTTGCTCTATCTGGAATTGACCAAATCGAACTTGGGCCTCTGCCTCGAGAGGAAATTTTCGTAGTCGTAGAACTTTCTCTTTCATTCGACGGAAAGTTTGCCGTGGGCAATGGCCTGAAGATGAAAAAAGTTCTCAGAGGCCCACTCCCGTTCTTCCTCCGACATGTCCTTACCCTCAGTGTATTTGACCAAAATCCCTAACTCCGCTTCGGAGAGACTTTTCAGAGTTTTTATTAGCTCAGGAGAAACCACGTAGGGTCTCACATCGTCATCGTTAAAGATAAACTCTCGAGTAGTCCAGTCTTCAGGACTTGAATCATATGACACGTGGTAGTTGTAAGTGCTCATGTCCACGATAAGGACTTTACTCTCAGGAATTCCTAGGTGTTCCGCTATCTCAGGATAGGAGAAGTTTTGTTTCAATAACTGGTCCACCTTTTCCTTATACTTCGCGACCCAACGAGGCGTCTTCACCATTCGAGAGTAGTCTCGAAGAGCGTGTTGAATGTATCCCCGAGCTGTTCTCCAGGCATACGTGCTAAACTGCACTTGTTTATCTGGATCGTATCGAGTTGCTGCAACACACAGGGCAAAGTTTGCTATAGACTCGAGGTCCTCTCGTGTGAGAGAACCCGTATGACCCCCAGTGAGACACTTTGCTCCAAAAGCGAGGCGTCCAGCTATCCACCTGTGACTCTCAACCAGTTTTTGTTGGTCTCGAGTCAGTTTCGGATACCTTTTGTGCCTCCTCTTTCCCGGCTCAGGCGTGGCAGGCTGTACACTCATTGTTCTCACTGTTGCTGTCTTCATAGGCATTTGTTTCTTTGGTAGGGTTAGTTTCTTTGAATTGAACGTAGTCGGTATATCCTCCGACCCATTGATTATTCAGGTAGAGTTGTGGAACTGTCTTCCATGACTCTGACCACATTCCTTTGTCTTTTGCTTCGTTCAGAGGGAGCTCAAGAAAATCTATTCCATCCGTTTCCAGCTCTTCTTTTAGCTTCACGCACCAGGGGCAATCACTCTTGGTGATCACAATGGCGGGCTCAAGGAATTCCTCCTCGTTTGAATCTACGATCAGAGCAGATCGAGACTTCAGATAGTAAAGAGACTTGACCTTCGCCCGATGCGCAGCGATATGCAAACGAAAAAGGTACTCAGCACTCACATTTGGGTCCGCGAGGTAGAGGTTTAAGGACTGGGACTGGCAAACGTGGGGCTGTCGATCCCCGGCTTGCTTAATCAGCTCAAACTGATCAATTTCCCTTGCGGTTAGAAACACCTCCTTCTCTTTACCGGTCAGGCAATCAAGGTTCTGAACACTACCTCGGTCTCTTTCGATTTGGTCCCAAATCTGTGGTCCGACACCTTTTTGGCAGAGTAGCTTTTCAAGATAGGGGTTCTTTCGAACGAAAGTTCCCTTGTCTTGTTTGGCCACGTAGTAGTTCATCTCGATCGGGGCAATCCCCTCTGAGAACGCACCACTGATCACAGAGTTGGTCTTTGTGGGGGCAATAGCCGTTCGATGCGTATGACGGAAACCGCTTCCGACACACCACTCCGGCTCACCGAACCTTTCTGCCAGTTCCCTTGAGGCTTTATCCGCTTGTTCACGAATGAACTTGTGGACTTCGACGTTCAGCTGACGAGATTGCTCACACTTGAAGGGGAGCATTTGGCTTTGGTAAAGAGCATGTAAGCCCATCGTTCCGAGGCCCAGAGCTCGACTCTTCTTCGCAAAGCGAACCGAGCGTCCCATAGCAGTCATATGCTCGGCTTTCCGAATGAACTCAGAGACAACTGCCTCCAGAAGGTGAATCGCGATCTCTGGTGCAGAACGACCAGAACGAGGAGACCTCCAGTCCTTCCACTCAAACCAGCGAGCTAGATTCATAGATGAAAGCACACATACAAAAGAGTGATTCTCATCTGTGTAAAGTGTGATCTCGCTGCACAAATTGCTAAGGGAAACCTTAAGGTTTCTCTCTTTGTAACAATCCGGATTCTGATTGTTGACGTTGTCGATAAAGACCATGTAAGGGCTTCCCGACATGAGTCGCGCTGCAATCGTTTTTCCGAACAACTCTTGCTTTTTTCCACCATTTTGAATCATGTCTTCCATGAATTCATCTGTGATGGTGACGGCAACGTTGCTATCAATCCACTGCCTCGGGTCTCCCTTTGTGTGGTCTTTCGCTTCTAAGATCTCAGGGTAGTCTGGGTGATCGATTGAAGTGTAGAGCGCAAAAGAGCCCCTGCGAACACCACCTTGACTAACAATTCGAGCGTCATGGTCGTACCCTTGCATCCAGCCTGCGAGTCCTGAGGACTTTCCGCCACCGCGAATCGGAGCTCCAGAAGGGCGAATGTCTCCAAACCAGATTCCCACTCCCCCTCCGTTCTTTGAAAGCATTGCTGCTTCCTTTTTGTGTGAGTAGATACTTCCGGTATCGTCGCTAATGTGGATGGAGTAGCAGGAGATAGGAAGCGCTCGATTCGTCCCAAAGTTGGCTGCGACCGGGCTTGCCAGCCCGATCCAACCTTTCCAGAGGCACTCAAAAAGGTCTTCTTCCAGAGTGGGATCCTCGTTCAAGTGAGCTGCACGCCCGGACACACGCTCGAACATGTTCCGAGGGGTTTCACCTGGAAGAAGGTAACCAGATGACAGTGTTTGAAGCCCTTCTTGGGAAAGCCATTCAGGTGCAACAAGTGTGTGGTCTGTCATTCTAGGTTGTAGTCAAGGGTTTTCAAGTTTACCGACATAAAGTCCTGCGTAGGCTTGGCAATGTAGGAAGAGCCATCTTTTGCCTGCGAGAAAAAGTCCGTGCTGGTGGTTCCACGAATCAAAGGGTGGAACCAGACACGAATGTTGTTGGCCGATTCGAAACTATAGGGGAATCGGAAGCCTGGTATACGCATTGCAGCCAAACGGTTGTTTGCCCGATACAAAATGTACTGCTTTAAGTCTTCCTTGTTTAGGCGGGGATTAGCAAACTCGCGACCGTCAAAGATTCGATCAATAAAGGAAAACTCGTTTTGAATTACAAGTTTGAAGCCGTGAACAATGTTCTCAATCTCTTGGGGAGTGAGCGGATCCTCATCCACTAAAAGGTTAAAGAGGGAGATCCCGGTATTTGAGTGCTCCGTTTCATCAAGAGCGGACCAAGAGATAATCTGGCAAAGCCCCTTGAACTTTCCGAGCAGGTTGAAAGACAGCAAAACAGCGAAGGAACTAAAGAGGCTGACCCCTTCAGCTGCTCCGCTGAAAACTGCTAACGACTCTTTAACTGGACGGTCCTTTAGGAAGAACCCAATCTTGTTTCTTGCTGTTGGGTCACCCAGAAAGGCTTCAAATTCGTCTAGCCCAAGGGTGTCAGAAAGGTGGTTGTAAGCCCATGCATGAACTCGTTCTGAAGCGGCATACTCGTCGGAAACAGCCGCCACTTCGTGTTTTGGAAACCATTTTGAGATGCTTGACCAGTAGTTTCCAACGTGGCACTCTAGCTGTGTGAAACCGCGTAGAATTCCCCCTATAATTTCTCTCTCATCGTCTGAGCTATCCTGCCAGTCTCGGAGGTCTTTCTCAAAAATTACCTCCTCTGGGGACCAAACCGACTTACGAGCTTTCTTGAACTTGTCGAAAAATTTAGGGTATTCAAACGACCCGTTAACTTTGTAGGCTTCTCGATACTCTAGAATGCTGGGCATTTCTGCGTTTCATAAGGTTTTCTTCTCGCTGAGCGAGATATTGTTTGCGGACGGGCTCATGTTTGGCTTCGTCCCACCAGTCAGGTTTTTTGCTGTATCGCCACTCTGCATAGCCTTTGTGAGCGTTTATGTAGTTGCGGTATGCTGTGACCGCATCCCCTGGAACTTTGAACTCATCCGGCATTGCTTGAACGAACTCGGTATGGTCTCTGGATTGATCAGAATTGTGGTTCCGATAGACCAGAGTTCGAATTTGATTCAAGCCGTGAAGGGTTCCGTGGTATTTGTTGTAACGCTGCCAATACTCGTCGGCCATTCCAAAAGCATGTTCAAGCAACCAATGGACGTTCGCCGGACTCTCATAGAGCCATTTTGAACAAGGATGGTTTGCAAAACCCTTGATTCCGTAATTGGTTCCGTCAGGTTTTCGAATGTACTCTTTGTGAGTATTGAAAGCCCAAGGAGTGAGCATTTGCAAGCTTTCGGTTGGCATTTTGACTACCAGTTTGTCGGGTAAGTCTCGTGCCGCAAGAATTGGGTTCTCGTTTACAGCGAAAATGTTCATCTGTTTTGTTTCGTTGTTTGTGAAGCTGTTGTGGAGTTGGTTTTAGTTTCTCAGCCCTCAAGTTTTGCGTATTTTTGCATACGCTCAACTTCTTTCTGAACAGCGTCCATATACTCTTTATTTGCTTGGGCCATTAATTTAGCCTTCTTTTCCTCGTGTCTCTGAATTACTGCTCCAATGAACCATGCAAGAATAAGGTTTCCTAGGAAAGTTCCCAGAGCTGAGGCTAGAGTCGCGGTCAAGAAAAGGGTCATGGCGACCAAGAGAGAAATTCGGGGTAATGCGAACGTCTGGATTTCGAAAAGACCAGCATTCGCCGTTTTCGTCAAGAAAGACCACCCAAAGGAGGTCGTGCTCCTGAGAGTAGTCGATAAGGAAATGAGCCCACCCCTTACCCCTTGGTGTCTCAAGGGGTAGAGGGGGATTCAATTGAGTTACTGTTTGGCTCACCAAACTCCCGGAATGACTTGGCCTGTCAGAGCATATGCTCCGAGAGCTGCCAGGATTCCGAGCATCGCGAGTCGACCGTTTAGAACTTCCCCACGGGAGTCCCAAGAGATCATCGGTCGGTAATTTTCATCAACAGGAGTCATCTTTGGTTCAATAGCGAAAACGTTTTGACGATTCTTTTCGTCGGTTGTTACTGTCATTTGTTTCAGTGTAACGGGTTAGTTTAGTCTGTGGGAAGCTGTGGTAAACTTCCTATTTTGGGCCAGATCGATCTTCTTTTTGATTTGGCTTCTTAAAGCCTTGGGCTGTCTTCTTGGAACACTTAACCCTTTTTCTTTCCTCAAGCCACATCAGCATATAAGCCAGCTCGCCTTGAGAGAAAAGTTCGGGGTGCTTAAGGGCGGACTTGACGAGCTTCTTCTTCTTTGTCACGGCTAACCCTCTCTATGTGGATACTCTTTGGTTGAAAGTGCTCAATCAGAATATTCATCCCAATAATTGAGTCCATGTGTCCACAGGTATAGCAGTCTAGGGAAACACTTCCAAATTCAGGAAACGTGTGTGCTGTTATGTGGGATTCCGCAAGAGCGTAGACAACGGTCACTCCTTGTGGGTGAAACTTGTGAGAAAAACGATGAAGAACCGTAGCATTCATAGCCTCACAAGCTTTATCGAAGGCTTTTCGCATTTCCTCGATATCATCGAGGACTGAGAAAGCTACTCCATACAGACTAACCAAGACATGGTTTCCCAATGCATAAAGACCCCAATTATTCAGAATGTTTTTGATCAAGAATGGATTTTACCCCCTCACGGAATTCCCGAAGGTCGAGAGCGCCCTGTAGGTGTCCAATGTACTTTCCAGTCTTGGACATAAACACATAAGTCGGGAAGTCGATCTCGTAAGAGGGAGAAACGGCATACCTTTCAAGTAGCTGATAGATACGCTGAGACGTTTTGTTCGTCTCTATTTTGTCTCTCAGAGTATCGAAAGTGATAGCCTGGTAGGACACTTCAGGGAACCCCTCAAAAACTGAAGAGTCAAATCTAGACATGGTGTCGCAAACAGGACACTCAAGGTCATAGACTTTGGTTGCAATGACTTCGCTCATTCTCGATCTTAGATAAGGTCCCTTAGCTCGGGCTTACTTTCCCGAACCTTCTTTGAAAACCGGGAGATGTGCCCGTTTGTGGCTTGCTTGGAAAGGCCGTACTTTCTTGCCACATCACCTTGTCTCATCGGTTCTCGCCCGAGAAGGCCAAACCGGTCACAGACGATGCGAGCTCTTTGTGAATCCAGCGACCCGCATCCGATTTTCACAAGGTCGGCGATGCTAACGGACCCCAATCCTTCCTTAACTTCATAGAAGTTTGAATCTTCAAGATTGTGGCCCCAGTCCGATTGCTCAAGAGAAAGCGCGTACTTTGGGTGCTTATTTCCTTTCCGGGCAGCGCCTTGAACGGCACCTCGAACATTATGCCAGATCCAAGTCATCGGACGAATTGGCCTCCCGTTCACTCGGTATTCGGTGTTGAAACTTCGAATCGCTTTTAGAATTCCGATCCTCCCCTCTTGCACGAGGTCATCATACATGTGGTCCTTTTCCATAAATCTGTACTTTCGCGCAAACTTATGGATCAAAGGCGTAAATTGAACGATCGTCTTCTCGATCGCTCGCTGATCTCCTTTTACCGCTTGAAAAAACGTCTCGTCTGTGTAGGTCATGAGGTTTCCTGACTCAACTCTATTATAGCGCCTCCGGGGTGGGAAGGCAAGCCCGGTTTACCGAACTTTTAGGGCGGACATCCGCCCATCCCCGCTTTTCAAATCTTTTGCTTATCCAAAAGCGCTTTCGAAGGGATTTCTCCCACTGTGTGGCGCATAATCCAGGAACAAGCAGCACTCTGATTCATCCAAGCCGATAACAATTGTTTCGACAAGGACTTTAAATCTTCCACATTTGAGCAAGAGTCAATTGCTCTTTCCATTCTCTCCTTTTCAAAGACTTGACTCAGAGAGAGACCAAATCCTTGAGCCCAATCCAAAGTTTCAGAGTTTTCAGGCTTCATCTTTCGAGGGGTAGTAAAGAACAGGAACTCCAGCTTCAACCATAAGGTCGCTTGCCATTTTAAAGTCTTCGGCCCACTTTGGTGAGCCATGGTGGGGAGGAGGGCAAATTACTTTTTGAATTCCTGCCCCAATCAAAACACTTGCGCAAGTGGCACAAGGGTGATAAGTTACGTAAGCTGTAGATCCAATCGTTGAAACGCCGAACTTAACTGCGTTTAGAATCGCATTCACTTCTGCGTGAATTATGACTTTACCCTTAAAGGGTGCGTTCATAAGTCGAAAATCATCAGATATTCGGGGAGGAAAACCATTGTAGCCTTTAGCAAAATCTCGACGATCTCGGACAAGAACGCACCCCACCTTTCGATTCGGATCTTTACTCCACGTAGAGACTTCTTTTGCGAGTCGAATAAACCGAAGATCCCATTGAGTAAGAAACCAGTGTTCCTTCGAATCTAGATCAGCGATTGTCTCCATTCCCCGTAAGAACGCCCCTCTCGGCTCGGGAGGCTAATTTGTTTAGATTGATCTCTGCGATTTCACTCAGTGTGAACCCCAATTCTGCAGCCAACTGAGAGGCGTACCAAAGGATGTCCCCGATTTCCTTGGCGATTTCCCTTTTCTTTTCTTCGGATATAACTCCTCCTTCATCTCTCAAAACTTTTTTCACTTTTTCTGCGACTTCCCCGGACTCTCCGCACAAACCTAGCGCCGGGTATAAAAAGTTGGACCCTAGATTAGGGTAGATAGCTGTAGCTCTTGCTCTCGATTGGTAGTCGTTTAGTTCCATTTTGAATTCTTCAGATTAGTAAGCGTACTCAATTTCTTGAACTTCTCCTTCTTCGGCCATGTCGTACCAGGACTTATACGCTACACCGATCGTGAAGCGCACTGTTGTTGGAGTTTTTCCCGTGAAGTCTCCTATGAGGTTCAAGAGTCGTTGAGAATGAACAACTTCGTGGTTGAAAGTATCCACAAAGGCTTCCGGAATGAAAACGTTCATGCTAATGGTTCCGCCTTCCGGGCAGAACTGGTAGAGTTTGCGATCTACGTAGATACTCTCTGTGGTTTGCACCACTTGAGACCGAAGTCTCACAAGAGTTTGATACCACTCGAAAGGGGTTTCCTCTTCCCCTTGAAAAGGGGATTCGGCAGTCGGAGCGGGAAGGAAAACTTTGTAACCGTAGTCAGAAGTTGCTTCGGCTACAACAACAACATTTTGGAGATACACTCCGTAGCTCCCTGACTTTCCCCTTTTAACTACGGCGTCATTTAGATAGCTATACGGGTCCTTGTAAATTTGTGCCATTTGTTTCAGGTTTTTTCAAAGATTACGTAGCCACCATTAGTGACGTTTCGGTAGGGGTCGTTGGGTATGACCTCTTTAGTATTATTGCGTATCCGGTTCTTGCGTAAACCGGCCTCATCCCCGAACTGGGGATGTTTACTTAGTAGGTCGAGAACGTGCCTTTTCGACTCAATACTGAAATCGCCAAAATAACGATTGATCGAGTTGTCTTCACTTAAAGACGTGGTGTCTAAAGGACTTTGTCTCCTCGGTTGAGAGAGGTCCTCTCGAGACTTTATCTTCCTTTCAAGGGACCTCTCAAGGTTGAACTTGCCCGAAGCATTTCCGTAGCCCCCTTGTGAACTTAAAGGGGTAGGGAGATCAGGAACGTTCTCGAAGTTTTTCACGTCAGTTCAACGGAAGTCGAAGGCTGGGAACGAAAGAGGTTTCGCTAACTTTTCGAACTCCGATGATATACTTTGTAGAGAAGTAAGTTCCCGGTTCAGGAATCAGATAACCGAATTTTACGATTTGCCACAGTGGCACCAGGTGAAAGGCATGGCTTAAGGATTCTGTCCCTTCGACAAACACCTTCGTTAGAAGACGGGGAGTGAACATCTCACAAAAGCAATTGATGTCCTGGACCGTTCCGATATAATCGTAGAGACCCGCCGGATCCTCAGCAAGGGAGAACCCCTCGTTTTCGAGTTGATCCTTCAATCTGAGTTGCTTTTGGCATTCGTAAGTAAATGAATCCACGGAGGCAATTTGGTTGTCGTAAAGTGAGTTCATACTTTTACCCCTTTACTTTCATAAAGTTTCCTACGAGCCGCTTCACGAAACTTCTCTGCCCGATCTGGTGAATAGTGTTTGTCCAAGAGCCAGTCATCGTAACATCCTGCCTTCAGATCAAGCAGGCGAGTTCTATCTATCTGGTCCATGTCCAGTCTTAGCCTTTCAGCCTCGATCACAAGCTCCTCCTGGGCATGTCTGCAATTCTCCCAGTTTTCAATCACATAGTTTGCTTCACCGCCAATCTTGAATCCATCTCGCATCACGAGTTTTTCCATTATCTCTCGAATAATGGTCAGAGCGGTTCTGTCTTTATTGTCCCTCGGTAGTCCTGTGGAGTCATCAAACAGAGTCGCTTTTCCGTGTGCGATTGCCTTCTTCACAGACTCCCATCGAAGCTCTCGGAAACCTTGATAGTAATGGGTGGATGGTCTCCCCACGGATTCCCATTGCTTTTTCATCTCCGCAGTTAAATGCTGACAAGAGGGATCTACTCCGACAAAGTAAAGAGATTGAAGGTATTCATACAAGATGTCCGGTGTCATCTCAGGCATGAATCGTCCCTGCGCATTCGTACGAATCGCATGCGCGAAAGCCATTGCGTTTACAAGAGCTTGTGTGACATCTGCCTTGAAACGAATCCTTTGCCGAGTTGTCCAGTAGCGAACTTCTACCTGGAGGCGATTTATGCTTGGATCCTCCGTGTCGTTAATAACCTTCCAGAAATGGTCTGTGCATAAGCGCAAGCACCACAGATACAGGGAGTCAGCACTAACTCCGAGTTTTCCAGCCAAATAAGGAATGTGTGCCCTCGGCCTCAAGTCAGGAGACCCTTCAGAGACTGTTCCGTCGAGATAATCTCGGTTCTTGGACACTTCGTACTCTCGATATGTGCTGATTAGCTTGATTCGATCTATAATCCCTGGATCTAAATCGTAAGCAAACTTGCTGTTCCAATCGTTCGCGTTGAGAATCATAACCGTCTTCGGCCAGATCTGCTCGGCATTCTGGAACTTTTCCTCTACTTGAAAAATACCATTTGTAATGAGGATCTTCGTCTCTTCTGCGGCTAGAAACCTCTTCAAGGACGCCAAGGAAGTGTCGTCCTTATAAGAGATGTCGCTCAGGGCGGCAGCCTTGAGTCCGAATCTATCTTCAGTAGACTTAAAGGTATGAGTTGTGAATCCGCATTTGGCGAATGCGGCAGTCATGCCATTGAACAGAGTTGACTTTCCTAGACCTGCATCCTTACCAACAATCACAGCCGCCATACGAGCTGTGTGATCTACCGGAACTTTTCTTCCGGGAGGGAGATGGTTCGACCTTCCAACTCCGATTCTTCCGAGAATCAACTTTAGCATTTCTCGTTCAGCTTCCGGAAAAATTGTGAAAACGTCTGCGAGAGTCACACTGTGAAGGACGGGATCAAACCATTCTCGATCGGGAACCCAAACTCGGGGATTAGAGACTGGATCCCCTCCCCATCGGCCAACCGGATCAAAGGTGTGTCCGTAATCCAGAGTTTCATGTATGAACTTATTTTGGTTCACTCGTTTCATTTTTAGAAGCCGCTCTGTGAAGGAAAGCAGCTCCGAGTCCCCCGCTTTTGGGCGAAAAAGTGGCTCCCAAAAGGTTCGGACCTCGTCAGGGCAAAGATCTGGATGAAAACATGATTCAACTTTTTCAAAGTCGTCGTAGACGCTGATGTCTTGCAAAGGATTAAAATCAGCGGGGTACCGAATTCCCCTCACCATCTGCGGAGGTGAAGGTTTCAGAATTCTATGACGACAATGATCTCCGGCTTCGTCGATCTCTACCACAAAACCTTTCTTGTTCAGAAGGGTTATACCTGCATTGTAGAGCTCGGATACTCGAAGAGGTGCCTTTTTCTTCTTTTCCTGTTTATCCTCTTCAGCTATTCTTGATTTAAACGAGGAAGCTTTGTTCCTCTCTTTGGCATCCCGAAGAATGCCGATTTCTTGTTTCGTTGTTCCTAGTCCACCTGAGAATGGATCGGCCATGTTTTGCTCGTTGTTTCGTTAGTCAAAAAGAAAGAGACCTTAGGGGTCTAAGATCTCTTGTTACTCACTTCAGACTCAAAGGATCAGAAATCGAGGTTGAATGCCTCCGGGCTCTGAACAAAGTTTGGGCACTGAAGGATGACCTTGGCAGCCGGATTGTTGTTGTACTCGTAATGCTCAAGGACTTTTAGTGTAGCCGGAGCCTCAGCCGTAATCAGAGGTTCTGCGGAGAGAATCTTCTTCATTGAGGCGTTCGGCTTCACGATCACCCAGTCAGAGATCTCTGTTTCTACATCAACCCACTCTCCGTCGACTTGGGTGCGAACAGGGGCCACAAAGGGCTCCTTCAGCTTGGCTTGGAGGAAGTAATCCGTTCCATAAGCCCCACCCTCTTTGGTTCGGTAGGTAGTGATAGTATATTCGCCAATCGGAAGGTAAGCGACCTTCAGGTAGGGTCCAATCAGGCGTTCTCCTGTGCTTTCGCCTCTCTTTGAGAGGTCAGGCGCCGCGTACACTTTCTCGGAAATCTTGTCAGGGTTTTCTTCCAGGAGAAGATCCAACAGATCAGCCGGAAGCTCCTCTTTCATCTCCTTCTTTCGAATCGGAATCGGAAGAGTGTAAAGGGTTCCGTCCCCTTGAGCGGAAACGGAAAGGACAGGTTCGGTATATTTACCGATCTGCTCATCCTTGAAAGCAAACTTTGTTCCCTTGGGAGCGTTCGCTACCCCAATTTTTCCGGGGGCAACCAACAAAGGAATGTCGCGATCACCCCAACGAATCACTAGACCACCGTCCTCGGTTGAGAAAATGGTAGGGGAGTACAAACGTTGGAATGTGCCGTTTTGATCTGCTCGAACAGTGAAAGTCGATGCCTCTTCTTCGAAGTCATCACCGGTCAAAGCCTTGAAAATCGTGGCAAGGCCCGAGCGATAAGACTCAGGAAGAGCACGATTAGGAATGTCGGTGTAAGCCCGAGTATAGGCTCGGGACTCTAAGCGAGCCCTGTTCTTCTCATCAAGTTGCGGAAGGATTTTGAATGTCGTAATAGCCATTTTGTCACTAGTAAAGAACGCGGAAATCTGAGCCCTGTTGCCCAGCACGTTCATTAAGAGTATAGGCTACGAGCCGGTCAGTAAACTACCTCCCCTCCAGGTAGAGTTTATAGAGCTCCTGGATTCTGCCAATCGGAGCGTTGAGAACTCCGCTCCCATTCACTGCGGGGACACTCAAGTACTTCGTTAAGTAGTCGTAGAATCCGCGATCGGTGATCAGAGTTTGATCTTTTCCGAAAGATTTTGCAAACATAGAAAAAGAATTAGATGGAAATGCCGAAGCTGTTTTAGATGTTTGAGCCGAAGGGCTCCTACTCTGAAACCCTAAAGCTCCCCAAGCATACTCTTGCCACCCTTCGAGAGTTCCTGTTGGGCCAACCAAATTCTTAGCTTTTGCCTTTTCGGCCCATGGCTCACCGAGTTTTTTGTTCATGAGGTTTCCAAGGCCATATTCCCGAGAAGCTTGAATCGAAATTTCCACCCCTCCATCCATCTGAGTGTAATCCACGGAGTTCACAAGCCAGTCTTCCAGAAACGTGCCGCTATAGTTTGAAATAAAGATGATGTCCATGGGCTTTATTCCTGTTAAAGCGGGACACATGAACAAAGATGCGGAGAGTTTTGAGGATCTCTCTTGTTGAATAGCAAGTTTTCTACTCTCGCCTTCCGCGTTGTCCTTCAGCCTGGCGCCTGGTCTTGCACTTGAGCTTGCAGCGTTACTGGCTCCCCCTTTTCCTTTTGCTTTTTCTTGGGCTTGCTGCGCAGCGGCTTGCGGACTTGTGGATGTCGGTTGCCCCTGGGTAGTGGGGTTCGGACTTTCAAGTTTAGCTTGCGTGCTATCCAGACTAGTTTGCGTCTTCTGCGGAGGCTGCCACTCAGATGTTTTTGTGATTGTATTTATGATTCCTGGGCCGAGAAAGTAACCATATCGTACAGATGTATCAGGAAATTGCGCCTGAGGAGAGAGTTCTTGTATCGGCTTCGTGTCCGTTTTGTAAGGTCCCAAGACCACCATGTTTCCTCCGAGTTTCTTCCCCCCTTCCGGAGCGACGATATTCGTTGACATCACTAGGTGACCAGTTTGTTCTGCCAGATTCTTGACACTTTCTGCGTACGTAGACCCAATCGAGTAGTTTGACAGAACTTTGGGGATCTTAAGGTCCTCAAAAGCCTGGCCAGAGTATTGAATCAAATTGTAACCGTCCACTCCAAAAGACTTGTCGATTTGCGAGATTGTCTTGTCGAAGAGGGTTCCTTTATCGTCAACTTGAGCGGTGCTTTTGATGTTAGCGTTTACAAGTCCATCGAGCTGAGAGGCGAGTTTCACTTCCAGGGACATCTCGTTTCCGTAGACCTCCGTTTGCCCTGACCACACAAAAGAGAAAGTGACCGATCGGCCATTCACATAATAAAACCGAACTGTGATTGTTTTACTGATAGAACTCTTTAGAAGCTCCTCATATACGGCAAAAGCTGCGCCAGTAGGGTTCCATCTCATCGACCCTGACGGTGTTTCCCCTGAGTCCTGCTGGGACACTCGGACATCGAATACCAGAGCCTGGGGTTCTCCTCCAGCGAGAGGGTAGTGAGTAAGATTTACGTTGCCCCAGAGGACTTCGCAACGTGGAATGATTAGACTACTTGCCATCAGTGGTTTCTCAATTCGTCAATGACCATGCTTATGCGCATTGCTACGAGCGTAGCCAGCTCCTCGGAGTCTTGGTAAGGTTGCTGGTAGATCGTAATCGGTGCGTTTAAGGTTGTTGAGCCGAACCCTTCGGAACTATTCGAAGTTATCGAGGAAACTTTCGAAAAAGCTGGAGAGACCTTCCTCTCCCATGCTTTGGCCTCCCCCTGGCTAGAGAAGAACGCAGGGTTCCCTGGCCCGTAGCCGTACGCGACGTGAACGTGGTTTGTATGGTTCGGGATCGTCCAGGGAACTCTGACCCCATTTTTGATGCTGAATCCGAGGGGTGTGTGGTAGAGTTCTGCCATTCTCCCTCCAGAAGTGGAAGCTAACCTTCGCGCGTATGCCAGCATTGCTCCCGGATTTCCTCCAACATCGATTGCCCTTCCCGCATAGTGGTAAGAGCCAGGAGCGTGCTTTCCGCCAGTAGTGGATGTGATAATTAACCCCATCGACTGCGCTAAAGAGCTCGCCATACCAAGATTACCCGAGCCCATTCCAATCCCCACACCCATTCCACCTCCCATCATGGACATCTGGGAAACCTGGGAACTAAGTTTTCCGAACATCTGGAGTGTCTGATTCTGATTTTTTGAAACTTCCTCTCGAATACTACTAAACATTGTGGCGTTGTACTGCTGCGCTTTTGAGAAGGAAGAACCCAGAGAGTTAATCTCTTTCTGAGACTCGATAACTTGGTTTGACACATTATGAAGCCCGTCTGTGAATCTTTTCCCATTATCTCCGTGTATGGTGTTAGACGCATTGATAGAGTTAACAATTCTAGCGAATCCTCCATCTAAAGACTTCATAAAGTCACCCATACCCAGGCCACCGGCAGCAGGTATGATTGTCTCAGAACTGTTCGCTATGACCAGGTCTGACCCTGAAGGCTTGTTTCGCATTTCTGAAGAAATGGCATCACCAAGAGCCCCTTTACTCCTGACACGGGTCCTCAACTCTTCTCTTGGAGTTAAGTTTGTTTGCAGTCTTTCACCTGCTCTTAAAGCTTGACTGAAGGTGTTTGCTGCACCAGATATAAAACCAGGGACTCCAGCTGCTGCCCCTCTCACGTTAGTGAATAGCTGAACAATCGGGAGATTGCTGATCATGGCTTTTAAGCCATTCACTATGGCATTACCTAGGATCCCCCAACGGTCCTTGTTCTGCCATAGTGCTGCGGCTTGGCTCAGGAAGTTGTTCCATTTCAGTCTCAAGTCCGTGACAGTTCGAGAAACCCATGACCCAAATTTATTAGAAAGTTCAAAGAACCAGTTATACAGTCTGACCATGGAATTGTTTGCCATAACTCGGAATCTTCCAATGGCCATTCCAAGATTCCATGGCAAGTCCCTAAACCACTTCTCCAGACCAGACCAAGCAGCCTGAAGTAACCCAGGCAAACCTGAGAACAAAGCAGGTAATTTACTCCCTGCCCAATCGCCTATGAAAGTCCCGATGATTCCGCCGAGAACGGTTCCGATTCCGGGAAGAAAAGGAAGTAGAACGGTCCCCAGGGTAGCCCCGATAGCGCCACCTGCCAATCCTCCCCCTACGCCACTAACAGCTGTTGCAGCGTTCTCTCCTGAAGCGATTCTTGTTGTTAAGTCTAGACCGGCAAAAGCTAAACTTAAACCAGGGATCCTCTTCCCAAGAGACACTACCGACTTTCCGACATCTTTAAGAGCGGGAGCTTTTGTTGCTAAAGTGACCATTCCTGCAGCGACCGCTCCAATTGCTTTCATTTGTGCACCCTTCACTAGAGCTGAAGCTTTCCCCACTCCGGGAACTTTCGCTCCGTACTTTGCAGCGGTCGCGAAATTACCCTTAAGAGCGGACCCCAAAAACCTTAGCCTTGCTCCTGCGCCCGCTGCTGCTCCAGTTGCTGCTCCAGTTGCTGACCCAGTTGCTGACCCAGTGAAGGCTCCCTTGGCCATCTGCACCAAAGCCAGAGCGATCAGAGGCGTTGCTGAGGCGATAACAGCAGTTATTAAGGGGGGACCAAAGATAGCAGCTATAAAAGTAAGAACCAAGGGACGTATTGCTTCCGTTGAGACTATATTCCATGCAATACTGAAAAATTTCTTTAGGATTGCTTCAAGACCTTTGTTTATGCTTTGAACTGCTTTCTGGAAACCTTTGGGATCCTTTCCAAAAGCATCCATAAATCCCTTTATGAATTCGCTTTGAACTTTTCCGAGAGCCCCTTTGGGGTCTCCGATCATATTGGCAATGTCACCCATTATCTCACCTATGGTCTTAAATATCTCCCCCGCTATCCTCCCAAACCCTTCAGCCTGAGTGTATTCTCCTCCCCTCATATTTGATGCGACATTCTTTAAAGTCTCGCCAAGGGGGCCGAAAACTTTATTAGTTACTTCGATCGCTGCCAAGGAAAATTGGGTCCATACCGGGCCAATCGCATTCATGGCCTCTGTCAAGCTACGAATCAAGTCCGAAAAGGCATAACTGAATGCCTTAAACGGAGTGCTAATCTCGTCTGCCCCGTCTTTTGTGAGCGCGTCCCTAGTCTTTGCAGCTTGCTCTATATTGACTCTAAGTTGCTTAGCCCTCTCAGCACTAGTTTTCGTATTGGCTAACTCTTTCCTATAGTTGTCTATCCTGGCGTTCTGAATTTTTATGATTGCCTGATTAGCCTTCTTTTGCTCTTCTTTGGAAAAGGTTACCGACATCCCTAAGATACCAACAGAGGGATTGAAAATTGTGTCCTGTAAACCTTGCAGAGATCCCGTCAAGCTCTCAGCCATCGCACGAGTAGACTCACTCGACATAGATTTGTTGAAAGCTTCCATCATTGCTTTCATCCTCTGCGCATCAGTAGCGCTCGTCAACTTTGAAGTTTGTTTTCCTCTTCCCGCAAATCCAGCGTCCTCAAGATTCTTCATCAACATAATGTTGTCAGTGAAGAAATCCATCGTTGTATCTATCTTTCCTCTGGTAACAAGCTGCTCCACGCCAGCCGCGACTTGAAAGCCTTGTGAACCAGTTCCTTGCGAGAACAGTGCAACTTTCTCAAGGAATTTTCCGTAGTTCTCTGCGGAAGCAGTGACCTTTTTAGGGTCTATGTCTTTCATTTTAGTCCCTTTGGCCACACCTTCTGCAGCCAACATTAGGGGACCCATTGTGTCCAGAGTGTATCTCTGTAGTTCCACCACTTTTGCTGTAGGAGCAGAAGACTGGCGAATCATCTCAGAAACCACCTGATCGTACTTTTTGTACATCTTTTTGGCTTCTGTAAAGGACCCTTCATAACCAGCTAGGCGAAAGGATCCCTCAACTCCTGATGCAGCCTTTACGTCAGCTAATTCGTCGTCCATTGACTCCTTAAAGAGTCTCCCGACAGTTCTCGATGCCTTTTCAGCGATACTGATAACGGATGAGATCCCTCTCTCAAATCCGGAGGCTAATGCATCCCCTAGTTTAGATAACCCTTCTGCCTGTAAAAGCGTACTCATCAACCCTTCGGCCTGCCCTGTTGCCCGTCCAGCTGCTTCACCAATTCCAGCGACTTCTTCCTGTGCCCGTCCAGCTGCTCTTGCCGCCTCGGCGAGAGATTCGGAAATTCCGTCGAGTCCTTTGACTCCTTCCCCTATTTGAGAAACTGTATCCCGAACTTTCCCAGCTGCCTTTCCCGCGTCTTCCAGACTTCCGATCAACCCATTAATGGGTTTAGAGATACCTTTCATGGAGCCCCCGAGACTGTCAATGTTCTTAGAGACTTTTTTAACCTCCTCAGATACTCGCTTAAAGTCTTTAGCTAGACTCGAAGCGATTGAGTCCTTCTTAAGAGGCTTGGAAAGATTACGAATTTCCCTGTTGATCTCCCTTAGCTTCTTGGTGATCTGGTCGTCAAACTTACCAACCAGCGTGAAGGTTTTATTTTCCGCCATTATTCTACTCGGCCAAGTTCTGCGGGGTTATAGGTGAACTTACCCTGTCGAACCGACCATCTAACCTTGAACTACCTTGTCAGATCTCCTCTGTGAGACTAACCTAAAATTCACATTCTATTTCTTAGAGTCACCTCTCCCGGCCCCTTTTCCTGCAGATCCCGTTTTCGCCCCGGAAGGGACAGGTGGGGAAGAGGGATTCTTGGGGTCAACTCTTTGATTTGCTTGGGCTGCCATGGCCGCTGAAACCTTCCGTCCTGGTTCTGCGAGATCAGAAGTTGCTCCCGAAACAGTTTTACTTGCGATGTCCCTTCCGTCGTCTACTTGGTAACTCGGAACCTGCGTGAAAGAAATATCAACCGTTGCCCGTGTAGTTAAACCCGTTAGATCTCGCATCTCCTCTTTAACCTTGATGTCTTTGATTACAAAACAACCTCCGTCAATGTCTCCATATTTTTTGTCGTTAGCTTGAATCCAGTAAACGGGAACTTTCACGTAGCTTCGAGAGGTATCAAGAGAAAAGTTTAAAAGCTTCTCCAAGTCCGTAACCTTCTTCTCAACACTCTTACCACGAGAAAAGCCTTCTACCAAAGCATTGGAAATAGAGAGTTCACGCATACCTCTGCTACCGGAGATAACAGGGGCAAAGTTCGTGCCGAATATCTGGATTCGATCCACTTGAGCAGAAGTCTCCCACGAGATTTCCTCCGGAGCACATATAAAGTTCCAAGCTACACCTTCTGTCTGAGTATTTCCCGAAGATATAGGGAGTTCTAAATTCGACGAAAACGCCAGATCCAGGGGTATTTTTGAGAAACTTTTGAACAAGTTGGGGGAACCTAACGGACTTCCTGGATCCGTGAATGTGGCGGCATCAGCAGAGTACTCGACGTTTAGACGGTTAGTGGCAGCAGTTTGAAAGGACTTAGAGTAATCGGATTTCGGAGTCCCTAGCTTTCCGCTCGAACTCGGTAGAGACAGATTAGAAGATACGGTCGGGGGAACCCCTCCGGGGCCATTTCCGTTAATCTGGTTAACAACTTCGCTCTTGGAACCCATCACCGCTGGTTTGATTGAGAATACCACGTCCGGTCCATTTTGACCCAAGTTATAGACAGATCCACCATAATCCGCATCAGGTTCGTCGCCAGCCCCTGGAAAGTACTTGTTCGGGTTAGATTGGTAATTCGGAAGCAAGCTTCCGAGTAGACCTTGAGAGAGGTTGCCGATCGCAGGGGAGATGATGCCCTGAACCAAAGAACTTCCCGGGCCGAAAGCTCCTGAGTTTAGAAGAGAGTTGGTGAGGGTTTGAGTAATAGCCTGATTTCCGAGATCAAGAAGGCCAGGGGTCACAATAGCACCTAGAAGGTTTTCAGGCGCTAAAGAACTGAATCCCAGAGTGTTCAACCACTGCTTAGATAAGACGGGGCTTAAGGCAACATTTACTGCGCCCCCTACAACATTGTTCAGAAGCCCCCCTAGAAAGTTATTGATGGACGAGTTTGAAGAAACCTGAACCATCGGAATAGGACCCGAGAATGCCATATTACCTCCAGCCCTTTGTCCTTACTCTTTTGTACTCTTCAAATTTCTTATCGTCTCTCTTCTTATCTTTCACCTTCTCAGGAATTCCGTCTAATGTCTTCTCTTCAAGGCGATAGGTACAAATCCACCCGAGTTCTGTCGGGGCTATCTCAAAGTGAAACTGGAAGTGTTCATGGTTGAAGAGTCCTGCAAATGTTCCGTCGTCCTCCTGTAGGAAGTTGTTTCCGCTCGAGGGGTATTTCCCTCTTCGGTCACGAATACTGTGAACTTTGTCTCCGAAGACACTTTCGATCACAGTCTTTAAGACTTTTTCAACCTTCTCAGCGGTCCCTAGATTGTCCTCAACGAACTCTAAACTTTCGTCGTAACTATCCACCTCCTTGAGAAGGGCAACCGGATCAATTCTTGTAATCTTCTCAGGATTCGGCCAGTGGTTTGGGTTTTGCTTGTGAAGAACTTCTAGAACTTCTTCCCGCTCCTCAGGATTTAATTCGCGAAAGTCCTCCAGTTTTGAACTAGCAGGGATTAAGGAAATGTCTCCGTCTCGATACGTATGGGTAAAGTTTTGCAAGTAATGGCTCGGTATCGATGCCAAATCACCCCCTGACGCTTGATACAGAAGATCAAACATCAAAGGGTACTGGGACAGATATGCAAGATCCGATTGCATTCTAGGGACTTGAACTATTCAGTTTTACCCGCTCTTTAGAGCTTTATTGGTGGCTCAAGTCCTATCTTAACAAACTGCCGAATAGTCTGCTCAAAGTGGTCGTCTCGAATGTTGGGATTAGGATTATTCAAGCACTCTTCTAGATCTCCGTACCATGGGGCTGCTTTCTCGATCACAAACTCTGTATGGGGCTCACATAGATCAAAAAGACACTTCGGGGAGTTTGGAGGGAGATTATCTCCAAGGTCACCCGCCTTCACTTTCCAGTCAGCCAAATTCTTAGGGTGATCTAGGTCAAAACCCAAACGGTGCTTTGTGTGCTCGATTACCCCCTGATTTCCTACGAGTCGCTCTTGTATTTTTTCCCTGGGAAAAGGGACTCGAGTATTCGCAAAGAAGACATTATGACTTTCGTCAACTAGCTGAGACCAGTCTCGGTCAAGAGTGGAAAGAAGAATCTGCCTCTTTCGAACAATGCTATCAGAAGAGCTGTCTCGAGATAAACGGTAGATTGCTCCCGCAATATCGTCAGCCTCATATCCTTCAAGAGAGAAGACGGGAAAGTAGGCGTTGACGTACTCCCACCCGATTCTGAAAATTCTCCAGAATGTCTCTGTCTTTTCCCCTCTCGTACCCTTGTAGTGAGTGGGTATCTCAGAAAGATCTTTCCCTTGACTCTGTGCGTAGTTAAACCAGGCAGTCTGAACTTCGGCCGATCTTCTCATAAATCGATCGCGCCAATAGTTGTCGGTATCCCGGTACCGGCTGTCCGCTACAACAACAACTCGATAAGAGTGTCGAGGTAACATGTCTGGACCGCGATTTATCTTAAGTGCCCAACAGCCCTTTATCAACTTATCCTCGACTTCCGGATCAAGAGTTCCTTGAATCTTTTCTTCAAACCATTTCCGAACATCATGGAGGTAGACGTGGAAGTCAACTACAATGACGGGTTGGGGGTTGTTCCCAAGTTTGAAAAAGCTCTCAAGCTTCGGTCTTTCTAGTTGACTTTCCGTCATGCACGCTAAGTGTTAATCAAATCCAGTATAGGTTTATTTGAGTCTCGTAAACTACCTCACTTCGGCATTGGAAGGTCAATGTAGAAAGTGGGAAGTCCTACCTCCTCCTCTAAAAATCTGGAATTAGGGAGACTTCTCCACTCTCCCGACCGAAACTCCCAAACGTCGCAATCAAAAGTGGAATACATTCCCGAGGAGTCTGGAAAAACAACTATATACTCTTTGTCCTGAGAGGGGGAATCCTCAGCAATTTTCCAGAACCCTTTGACAATTTGATTGTTCATGACATCTGCAGTTGATCAAGAAGAAGGGAAACTTCGGCCCTTAGTTGAGAAACTTCGCCCTTTAGGCTTTCGATTTCTCTCTCGTAGTCTTTATCTCGAATTTTTAGCTTTCCTGTTCTTCGGTTAAACAAAGCCCCGTAGATGGTAGGAAACTGAGTAGAAAACACTGTTCGAATTGTCTTTGCCAATTCAACATGCTCCCACTGGGCCACACCTTCATCCTCTCTTACATTAATGTAGTGAATGAAAGAGCGAACGTTTCCAGTGATGTACAGTCGAGTGAAAACACCTTCAGGGAGAACAAAGCGAGCAAGTTCCTTCGCGATCCCCCTTCGAAGTAAACTCTCGTAGGCTTGAATCGATGCGTGATACGCGGATTCAAACTCTCCCCACATGAAGTCTGTCAGATCAGAGTCGTTAGACACGATACTGTTCTGTCGATTCTTGGCATCCTGAGTTCGGGCCTCAGTTGGAAGGTAGAAAAGATTCCGATAGGAAGAAAGGTCCTGAGTGTAGTTACTCATGAAACTTTGATCCTCATACCTCCCTGAAAACTGCTGGTAGCAAAAAGATCTGTGCCGTAGAGCCTGAATTGAGATCGCGAGAGGAGTCACAACCTCGACAGTCATGCTAGCTTGCTCAAAAACGCTCCAGTGGCCTTCTTTCGCGCAATACCCAAGAAGTTTTTCAATTTTGGGGTTGGACTGGTCCTTGCTTGTGACTCGAGCCACGTAAGCAATGTGTTCTTCTGCGTTCGGAGTTGCCGTGACGAGCCGCGATTTACAGGAGTCTTCAATAAACCAAGGATTTTCATTCTGCATCGCTTTCCTCCGTTACCGCCAATCTAGATCTGTCGGGCAGCAAATAGCCGTTGGCTCGAAGGAATGCCTCAAAGTAGGCCAACATTTTCGGAAGGTCTGTATCACCAGGAAAAGTGAAGCGGACACTGAGTCCGTCCCCTGCCCCTTCCTGTGCGGAGTCAGGAATATATTCAAAAGTGTAGGTTCCGAACATTTTCAAAAGTTGAGGGAGATTTCTTCAGAGTTAATGTCGGCAAGACTCAAGCCTTTGGACATAAGCTCCATGACTTTTAGAGTGGATAGACAATCAGACATAGCGTCGTGAGCAGGAAGACCCGAGAGGTTTGGAAGTTTCTGCCAACGTATACCTTCTTTCGAAGAGTTCCATTCACCAACCCATTCCGAGTAACGATCCATACAGCAACTTGCCCCCGCGAACTTCGGAGGGGTTAGATCGTATTTCTTGAAGAGGTGGACTAGAAGAGCGATGTCAAAGTCGGCATTATAAGCGACTACATGCTTTCCCTCAAGGATGAACGAAATCATTCTGGCCACTTGGGGGAATGTCGGACAATCCGACACCATTTCGTTTGAGATACCGTGGATGTTAACCAGCTCTTGCTTCATCGGTTGAGCAGGCTTAATCAGCATGGAAAACAACGGTCTTCCGAAAATGTTTATTACGGAGAGTTGGACAATTTCTGTAGTGGGATCGTTCTTCAGAATTCCTGTAGTCTCACAGTCAATGAGTACAGTTTTATCATCAGACAATCGTTCTTGGGCCCATGTGGAGGCTTTTGTTTTAAGTTCGCGAAACTCGAGTTCTGTGGGTTTCATTTTTCAAGTGTTTACTCGAAGGGGTTGGACCCTTCGTTCCCAGCATAGCCAAACCCATCCGACGGTATACTGGGCGCTTGCTCCTCTTGCTCCCGGTAATCCGCAGAGATCCTCTCGGTCCACTCAATCAGCTTCGAGAAGACGACTATCAAGTCTGTTGCGTAGCCTCGAATCTTCTCCCGGTCTTCGGGACCGTCCTGTAGAGTGAATTCAAAAACTTCTTTTCCCTCAGACTTGTGACTCTGGATTGTAATCTTCATGTTAAAAGGTAAGATAAGGGGTTAACCCCGTAGTCTTGTAGTCCGTATAGTCCTCGGTCGATAGACTTCCCTCCGAGGCGTCTGTAAGAGTACACCTGCCCAAGAAACTGAACTCTCTCGTTTCGGTCCGGGACCCTTCCAAGTTTCTGAAACTGTTTTCGAAGAACCCATAAATGATCTACGTAAATGGATTCCCCAAAGGGAATAGGTGTAATGATAATATTGACAAGACAAATTGAGTCTAGATCACGTCTCTTTGCGTGTTCACGAAACTCTCGAACCCTTCCCGAACATTCTACCTGAGCCCCTTTTAAGAACTTTAGGTCCTCCCGTTGGCGAATGACCGAGTTTTCATTTTTCACTAAAGACTTGAACTCTTGGTTTAGTTTAGCAGGGGGTAGTCTGGGTAAAGTTTTGTAGCAAACACACACCCTAGATGCCAGAAACAATCGGAAAGCAGACTTTCGGGATCACGAAAAAGGACTATACAGAAAAGTTATCGAAAATCCTGGAAAATCATCGAATAAACACAAGGCTCATCGGGGAGCCAAAAGAATTCGTCTTGAGATCCTGCCGCCTCTCCCACACGTGGTCAAAACTCGCGAATGACTCAGAAGTTTCGGTGTACTTGCGCAATGTAGACATTGCAGGAGGTCGCCGTGTGAAAATGATATCTCTTGAAAGGGGGGGAACGAAACAACCAGTGTCAAAGGCTAAACTAATTGAGGCTCTCTACCCGAGTAAGAAAATTGCAACCTCTGCCACTCTAGAGGAAAAGCATTACAACGCAGTAAAATCTGCGATGCGAGGAGGTATAGGTTACCAACTAAAAGAATATAGAGACTCAGTTGTTTTGCCAATCACATGCTATCTTACGGGAAAAAGCATTCGAAAAGGTATGCGGACTGATGTGGATCACGTTGGGCTCTCCTTTAACGAGATCGCCGACTCTTTCCTGCGTCTGCAGTCCCTTTGTTACACAGATATTCCTTTGGTAGGACCCCCGACTTCACGAAGATTTAAAGACGAAAATCTCTGGAAGGAGTGGAAGACGTATCATAAGGGAAAGGCATGTTACTCCTTAGTTTGCTCCTCTGCTAATCGATCAAAGGGAAACGAGGGATACCAGACCCCGAAAGATTTATTTGGAAGTTTTTCTAGAAAGGACTCTGAGGAGCTCTCTCTCGACTTTTAACACAATGGCTTAGTTTGTAGCGATTGTCCAACCTTTGGACACGAGGGATGCTTTAGCCGACAATCCCGCTGGCCCCGGAGCCGCTGATGTTCCTTCAGCAAGAGAAGTACTCCCGTATAAAAGACCGGAAACATCGAGGGAGATCAGAATGTTGTCTACACTAGTTTGATCCAGGGCGCAACCCTCCCAAGCTCCTTCGAAAGAGAAGACATAGGAGCAATTGTCAAAAACATTCGCCGGGAATGAGCTCAGGTTTTCGCAGTAAGCCCATGCGAATTCGAAATTAGTTCCGGAACCCATGTCAATATAGGGGAAGGACGTGAGGCTAGTGCAGTTATACCATGCCAATTCGAAATTAGTTCCTGAGCTGAAATCGAGGGCGGGAAAAGAAGTTAAGCTCTGACAGAGCCCCCAGGCACCTAAGAAGTTAGTTCCTGAGCTGGTGTCCAGTAGGGGGAAAGACGTCAGGCTGAAACAAAGAGCCCAAGCTGTATTGAAGTTTGTTCCAGAGCTCACGTTTAAAGTTGGGAAAGAGGTGAGGGATTGACAACCGTACCATGTTCTATAGAAATTTGTTCCTGAGCTTACGTCTATTTCTGGGAAGGAGGTTAGTAGATCGCAATCTTTCCAAGCATCGCTAAAGTCGGTAACACAATTCGGGTTCACATTCGTGTCACAATAGTAGGGAGGGAGGTCACAAGGAACAGCCCCATTCACGTAAACTGTCCACCCTTTTGCTTCCAGGGACGCTTTTGCTGCTAATCCTGCAGGACCCGGAGCGGCCGATGTCCCGCCAGCAAGAGTTGTTGTATTATTACTTAATCCGGAAGCATCGAGGGAGACTAAAATATTATCCACACTTTCCTCACTTAGAGCGCAGTTCTTCCAGGCATCCTCAAAGGAATAAACGAATGTGCAGTCGTCGAAAACGTTTGGAGGAAACGACGTCAGGCTTGAGCAGCCTTTCCAGGTTCCAATGAAATTAATTCCTGAGCTCAGATCTAGAAAGGGAAAGGAAGTTAGACTGGAGCAGTCGCGCCAGGCAGCGTCAAAGTATGTTCCAGAGCTGACATCTAGAACGGGGAAGGAAGTGAGATTACTGCAACCAGACCAGGCACCGAAGAACCATGTTCCTGAGCTAACGTCCAGGAGTGGAAAAGAAGTCAAGGTGCTACACCCTGACCAAGTGTATGAAAATTTTGTTCCGGAGCTTACGTCAAGAGAAGGAAAAGTCGTTAAAGCCGAACAACCCTGCCAAGCATACGAAAAATCGGTTCCAGAGCCTGTATGTAGTTGGGGGAAGCTAGACAAACTTGAACAATCTTTCCAGGTGTAACGGAAATTAGTTCCGGAGCTAACGTCCAGTGAGGGGAATGAAGACATATTGCTGCACCCGCTCCACGCACTCTCGAAGTCCGTTCCAGAGCCAACATCCATAAATGGAAAGGAAGTGATGCTTGTGCAATTAGCCCAGGCACCACCAAAGTCTGTCTCACAGTAGGGATTGACATCAATGTCGCATTCAAATGGTAAGGTGTCACAGGTAATTCCACCGTCATCCTGGAAGAAGGCCCAGACAATGGTCCCTTCTGTCAAAACTATTGATGAGGCGTGATCAACGGCGTTTGCCGATAAAGGTGATGCAGGAGAAGGAAGTGTAACTATAGGGGGGTAGTTCGAGCCAGCAGAAACACTAACAGGAAGATTAGTGGTTGCGCTAGCAAATCTCACATACGAATCGTATCCAGACGATGTGTAATCCGGAAGGGTAGCATACCTCCTAGCCATGGGGCTGAGATCGGTAGAAACTATGGAAAAGTAAGGAGTTGTGTACGAGACGAAACCTGGAGTCCGGTATTGTGGGGCTCCCACGTATCTACCAGTCGATAAACTAGGAGTGCTAAAGCTACGAACGCTTTCGTTGAATGTTCCCGGGTTAATTCCCACCTCCCTGTAGGCTGTTATTTGAGAGAGGTCTGATGAATAAACGGAAAAATAGTTGCTTGGATACTGCGGATTCGAGGAGGTTCTCCAGCCATTGTTGATCACGGTCTTTCCCGTCCCAAAAATCCACCCTGCGACCATTATCTCTCCGCTTGGCAACTCCTGCAGATAATGGGCACTTGACACGCCATGGTACGGAACTGCATTAGTCTTAATCTCGCCAGTTGAAGGATCGACAATCCAAATCTGACTTCTACTAACGTCTTCACCTCCTGATACTCTTAGTAGAATGTCCCCATTAGACAACAGAATTCCGCCAGAGGTGAAGTCAACATCGGACGTATTACTTCCGTATAGCCAGTATGAGGGACTCGTGGAAGAACCATCACCAGACAAGCCAATAATATATCCCTTGGTATCAGAGGTGATAATTGTCCCCCCTGTATAAATACCTTTCGTTCCATACGCAATAATCGACCCATCTGCTTTTGTGAGAACTCCCGAGAACTGCGAATATATGAACCATGGAGAATCTATTCCCAGATTAATCGCGCTTATGGCCGAACCATTTGAGGAAAGGGTTACTAAACCAGGTGATTCCCCCCCGCTAAAATTACTCGGGGGATAGTATTTAATGCCGAGATATATATTACCGTTTACAGAGTTGATACCAAGCAACCCCTCAAATTTGCAATTGTCGTCAGAACCAACAAAGTTAAGGGTGATAGCCTTTGCCCAATTTAAGTTTCCTGTTTCCTTGTTTAAACAGATAAGATAGCAGGGATTTCGATCTCCTTCTTGAGTATTTCGCGCATTTGAGGCTACAATTAGAACACCCTCGGGAGTCGCCCTCAGAATTCCTGGGAGGGGAGGGAACTCATTACCAATACCAATGTCTTTGTTTAAGTCCTTTGACCATTCTAAGGACCCATCTTCAGAAAACTTCGTGATATTTGCCCATCCGTGAGAAGTCGGACTAGGAGCTATAGCTGCGAATCTGGTCCAAACATAGATACCCCCCTCTTCGTCAGTCGCAATAACGTTATTCTGCCAAGGGTCAGGGGGGCTCGGAAGTACAGGGTAGGAGAAAACTTGCCTCACCCATGTGGATGGGCCGGGGCAAGGTTCCCCTCCGTATGGCCACAAAGGCCAAAGTTGCCCAGTTGTAGGATTGATGCAGCTTTCTATGTAACCCAGCGGCCAAAGTTGAGGCATTCTTACCTCAGTCGATTAAAGTAACAATGCTGAACACCATTGTGATCGTTCGAGTAAGGGTGTCTTGGTTGATAACTCTCCAATAAGTAGTAGAAGAGTCGCCATAAATTGTTGGCAAGGGTGACAACGAGATTTCCGGCTCAAGAGCTGTCGTGACTACCTCTGTGAAGAAACCCGTCCCAGGGTCTGGGTAAGGTGCGCCAGGAAGGGTTCGTATATCTGCCGATCTTGCTGCGGAGGTACCGTACCCCCTTATCCAGGCTGGCTGGTTAGCGTTTATGCGAACGAAGAGGAAACACGACCCGGAAATAGTGAAATCATATGCTGCGCCTGGTGCCAAAGACGTAGCTGTTTTGGTTACCGTGGTTAAGTTTAAGGGGCTCGCAGTCGGTGCCCATGTGACTCCCAAGGGTGCAGACGCATCCGCTGTCAACACATGACCGTTTGTTCCAACGGGTAACTTGTTTGGGTCACTGGCGGCTTCCCCAATGATCAGATCCCCTTTCGCACTAATCACAGAGTTAGGGATAAAGTCCCCAGCAGGACTTGCCCACTTTATGCCAAGAGGTGCCGTGGAGTCTGCGGTCAATACGTAGCCATTTGTTCCTACGGCTAATTTGTTGGGGTCATTAGAGGCCTCTCCTATAATGAGGTCTCCCTTGGCTGTAATTATAGCATTCGGAATGAAGTCACCAAGAGGTACATCTCCCCATTTAACTCCGTACGACGCTGATGAATCGGCTGTCAATACTTGACCGTCTGAGCCAACGGGAAGCTTAACAGGGTTTCCGGAGCTTAAGCCTACAATTGTGTCACCCTTTGCGAGTATGATGGATTTAGGAATCCAGTCACCATCGGCACTTGAGATAGCAACCCAATATCTATTTCCCTCTGTGTCGCTAGCTAAAACGTATCCGCTTGTTTCCGGAAGGCCAAGGTTGGGCTCTGCACTTTTTAGACTCAGCAGATCATAGCGATCTTCCCCGGCTTCTTCCGGGGGAGTGGGAATAACTTTGTCGTCAAAAAATTTGGCCATTTTGGTCTATTCAGCAGGTCTTGGCGATAAGTGTTCCAATTACACTCATTGTGATGTTCAAAGTCACACCCTCTCCCGGTGAGCGAAACACGGAAATGAAGTCACCAGGTTCTAGAATCAAGGAACCTTGTCCAGCTCCGTAAACACAAAGAACTTCGCCAGGAGGAATTTCGTACTCGTTAAGTTGCTGGATTACGTCGAGGCCACGGTTTAAGTTTAAGCTCACTAATCCACTGTCTGTAGTGGACACGTTTGAAACCTGGCACATGGTCACAATCTGAGAGTACCCGGCTGGAGCGGTATAAAAAGTTTCTTCAATCTCGGGAATCTCGAGAAATGTGGTATTAAAAGTGGTTAGAGGTAAAGTCATCTCAGTCAATTGCAGTAATGATGGGTAAAACGGCAGCCAAAACCGAATTCGAAAAAGTGAAGCCGGAAATCACATTATCAACCTGGCTGATGCAGAATTCTTTTCCAACCCTGAAATTCCCTGATTGATTCATGCTACTTACGAAAACTCTTCCTCCATCCTGCTCAACGACCTCGTTTTCTGGTACGGGGGAGCCTCCTTCAAAAGGAGTTTGACTTCCGGTTCCCAGGTAGCCAAAGTAATGGGAATGGGCTACAATTTTGCTCATCCTGTAAAAGACAACTTCGTCTCCTGGGGATGGGGAATACGGAAGGGGTTCAGATATACACACAACGCTAGAATTTCCTGCAATCTCTGAGGCAGTATTAACAGTGTAGTAAATCGGTGAAAGAACTGCTTCGGCGTGAGCGGGACAACCTGTCCCACCGACAAAGGTTACTGTGACTACATCTGATTCTGAGTACCCCTGGCCAGGTTCTGTCAAAACTATATCCACGACTTGACCATCTTCAATGACTGCAAAGCCTTCAGCCGCTACTGGGTTTGGACCGGAGCCAAGACTGACGATAACTTGCGGGGGTGATGTGTAGCCGTCTCCTGGGTCCGAGATCAGAAATCCGCACACTCGGAAGAATGTCCCACCTACTGTGAGAACTTGCCCTTCATAGGGTCTCAAAGTTTCAGATAAGTCATCTACTTGAATGTGTGTTCCCAGGGCATCAATAGTTGCAAATTCCCCAGTCTGCTCAGGGTCGCTAATACCATTTGAAACAAGGCCATATTCCCCATACACAGACTTGCAGTTCGTTGCCCGAATTGTTCCTCCGGATTCGGTGAGCATCGATGTCTGAGCGTAAGTTGTCTCACAACCATCCGCTTCAATAAAAGCTTTGTTCAAGCATTTGAATCCCACGCTGTTTTCGGCGGAAACCTTGAAGTCCGAAGAGGAGAAAGTCTTTAAACCACCAGAGGCATTACCATCAGCCAGAATTCCGATTGCCCCCTCGACGTTTGCTACGCAATCTTTCACCAGAGGAGGTGTAACAATCGTCCCTGCTCCCGTAGGAATAAACCGAGTGATAGCCTTATTTGTTACGGCAGTCTCTTTTGAAAAAGTGAAGTCTTGCACCACAGACCCGCTTCGCATATGAAACAGGTCGGCATCATTCTCTAGAACAATCTCTGTTATCTGACTACCGGCTCCAGAAATGGTGATGTTAACGTCGGAAAAGATTAAGGGATTATCCTCGATGAAAGAACCGGGAGAAACTCTGATGGTCATGCCCGCAGTTGCTTCATCGAGAGCGGCCTGAATCGTCTTTTTCGCGTAGATAGGTGAACGGCCCGTATTTGAGTCGTCCCCATCCACGTCCACCCATAGGGTGTTTGAGATAAAGAAGGTGTTGGGAGTAATTTGACCCGCAATAAGCCACGCCGACCCGTCCCAAATCTTGAGAGTGTTTCGCTCTGGATCAGATGTATCCAGCCAAGATTCCCCTACACATTTACCGGCGTACCCTCCAATAGCGGGAGTGCCATTTGGTTCAGTAGGACCCACGTGACATGGACCTATCTTCAGGAGTTCCGACAGAGTGCTATCTGAAAAATAGAGACCTGGGTCAGAGCTATTGTAATTGATTGCAGGCTGCCCCGGAAGCAAGTCGGCGGGATCGGGCCTCTTAGAAGCTGTAGAGGACCGCAACAGCAGAATTGGAGTAATTATGTCAGAACTCGATGGCATCTTTAATTACAGGAGTTATTGGGTTTTACCCCCGGAGTACAAACCTGACGGAAGAGACTTTATAACGTCGAAAGTCACAAGGGACCATTCACCCAGCTTAAGAAGGAACCTGATTGACAGTAGGAGTCTAGTTCTTCTTTCGACACTTTACTGTTCACTTCTGCTTCCTTTTCATTAGTTTGTTCACGGATTTGTCCCCTCCACGTGGTTACCTCTAGGGGGGTTTCTGTTCCTGTCTCAAACTCCCGAATGACGTACCAGTCCGTTGGCTGCAAAAGAGAATATGCCATCTGTTTCAGAGTCTGGCACATATGGGTTTTAGCTTCCTCCAGGGAGCTTTCAAAGGGAAAAGTGCACCAGACGAAATCTTCACCCGACCAATAAAGTTTAGTATTTTGGGAGGGGGGTGAAGGGGGCTCTTGTTCCGTGCTATTTTCAGGTTGGGGCCAACCTTTCTCACTTACCGTTATCGCCCGTCCGACAGGCTCGATTGTACTGTAAAAGGTCTTTGGGTTCTTCTGACAAAAGATAATTTCCTCAGCTTCTTCTACCACACTCATCCAGGGCTCTAAACTTGTTATGGTTTCAAGGGGAGGGATTACCCCGGTTTCTGAGTCTGCGCAGTATACAATACTTCCGATAGGTATATTCTGATCGAAAGTTATGACGCGAATGTCAGGAGAAATTAAAGAGGTATCGACCCCTGCAGCCGCATCGTCTCCGATTATGACGGCTTGTCTTTTTGCAAAGATTCTGATCAAAGGCATTTTTTTAAGAGGGGAGAATTAGTTCGGGGCTCATCAAAGTTTCATAATATACGCTAGGGCGTAATAAGCAGGACGATTCTCATGGTAATAGTTAGAACCGGCTCCGGTGGTCGTCGCCTCAGTATCCAACGGACCGTAAGTTCCGAGGTTAGGCCCCCCTGCTGCTTGGCCGAGATAGTCGAACCCATCAAAAAAGACTTTATGAGTATGCGCAGCAAGTTCGGCTACAGACAACTGATGGCCATTTCCACCACCAATGTTACCTGGAGTATAGTTCGCACTCAGCGCTCCGGTTGAAACATTCACCGTTGGTCCTGCGGAAGTTGTAGTTCCACTTCCCGTTCCGCTATGGGCACCGACAATGAATCTGTTACGGAGGTCTGGAGTACCTCCCGAACCATTGCAAAGTGCCCAACCCGTTGGTATGTTCGCTATGGTACCAGACCACATCACAATAACTCCCGCTGGTATTCCTGCGACCCAGGCTAAACCTGAGGATGTAGAGGAGTCCGCTGTCAAAACGTATCCGTCGGGACCCACAGGCAAGACAGAGGGAGTGTCGCTGGACAATCCGATCAGGATATCCCCCTTATTTTCAATAATCGAGGCGGGGATGTAGACCGGAGGAGTAGTAATTCCTTCAAAGTTGCCACCAAGGTCTGAAATCCCTATATTTTCCCCGGTTGAAAGATCTGTTAAGCCGGCAGCGGTTACGAAGTACCCTTCCTGATTGAAACCTGTAGCATACACCCTTCCCCCGAGCTGATTTGTGAAGTAATAGGTGAATTGGTTTTGCGCAGATAGATCGCCCTGATAAGCAGGAAGAGCTTTTGAATAGTTTAAGAAACCTGCCCACTCCCATGCATGGCCAAAAATTCGAAGGACAGAGGGTCTTCGGAATTCAATCGGCCAGTTGGAGAGAAGGTTCGCGGCTCCGTCCGGAACGTAACCCTTCATGTCCACGCTGGAAGAGGGATCAAGCTCTCTTGCGGAGGAAGGTGCGGGAAGCAAAATGTCTTGAGCATCTGCACTCGAGAAACCAAGTCCAACAAGAAACTGGTAAACTCCTCGATAATCAGTTGCCGAAGTGTACTGGGCTATAATTTCTGAGTCGGTTTCCCAGCACGTGGTCAGATCATAGCCACAGTTCGATGTCTCGTCTTGACCATCGGTGTCGTTATCAAAATAGATGACCGGGGAAACATTCAGGAAGAAGTCGTAAGCATTAAAGTCTGACGGCATGTGAACGAAAGACTGGTTCCACTTATCCGCATCAAAAACGGAATCAGAATTCTCCAGAACGCAAGTAAAATGCTTATTCTCATGGCGAACAGTATCACCAGGTCTATAGTAGTTATCTGCAGTCCACGTATTTAACGGGTTCGCTCTTTGAAGAATAACTTGCGACTTCCGAACTACTGGATCAGTTCCGATTGGAATGGATCCCGATTTATTCACTAAAACCATGTCGGAGTCGGGGAGCGGTCCGACTATTCCGCCACCTGATCCAATTGTTGTCTGAACGACGTAGTCTCGGAGTGGGGCTCGAGTGTTGCTATCAGTATTAGTGATGTTTAGACTGTATCTTCTTTGCGAAAGGGTACGCGTATCCTGTAAGCGGCGAACATAAACTTGACTCCCTTCAAGACTCGGCTGCCCTCCCACTCCCGGTAGGTCACCGTCCTGATTCTCCATTGCGACGGTAATTTCAATACTGTCCGGAGATCCAGAAGTCCAAGCCACTGTTTCTAAAGGTGCTCTCCAGTCTGGGCCATCACTGTTCTCAATCCAGAGGTAGCTTCCTGGGGCAAAAGTGTAATTTCGTGATGCTAAAATCTCAGGGGTTCCTGGGTACCTCTCAGAGTCCGTGAGAGGGAGGGAAAGAGTTATGGTCGTTGCGTCATCAACCTGGCCAGTGGCTACCGTCCCAAGCTTATACAATGATATGTTGGGGACTTGATCACTGAGATTAGCAGCCACATTGATTGTGGCCACGTTCCAGTTTGAATCCTGTGGAAAAGCTTCGGACTTGTAGTCCTCAGCGAGGGCAGCGCAACCACCGAACGAGCTATTTGAGTTGGTGATTGAAATCTCCCCGCCGGACTTCACCCAGTGGTGAATACCTTGTCCAATCGCGAATACGGATACTTCTTGAACAAACGCATTATTGATGGCCCTAACGTGAAAACTTCTCTTCGTAGGATCCATTCTCACATCATTTGGGTTGAGCGAGATGTAAGAGTTGTAGTTCAGGATTGTATTGGTCCAGGTTTTAGGTCCGGAGTTGTACTTCTGCCAACAAGTCAGGTCTTTCTGCAAACTCACTCCCGTGAATTGCGCAAGAACCATCGAACGGAAGCCAGTTACATCCGCGCCATCTGCGTTCACTCCGCAAAGTCCGTACTCAGAGCGAACAGAGCAGTTAAAAATGTATGGGGAAGATCCGTAGACAGAATCAGTTTCCTCTTCAGCAACTCCTGGAGGTTGAGGAGCTACGATTTCTGTTTCCCCAGGGTTCACAGGTTCATTCCTGTACGCCTGATTGAAGATAATCTGCGCTTTTTCGTAGTAATCTTCTAGATCCGAGTCTGAGACAAACGAGAAACAGTCAAGTAAGTGGTGACTTTCTTCGTAGTCTTCTTTATCCTTAAATGTGAAGTTGAAGAAGAAACTGCCCCCCGTGACTCGAAAGATGGAGGCACGGTCACCCTCCATGCTTCCGCTCTTTTCCGGAACATACTTCGGCCGAATAATTGTTTTGCGAAGGTCCGCTCCGACAACCGACACACCCCTTGGCAACACAACACCAGCGTAAGTTTCGCTGTTCATTTCTCGAAGCTTGGCGTCGCTTGGAACTTCTCCATCTTCCCAACCGATCACAGCTCCGATTCCAAAGTCGTTGTCGACAATGTGCGTTCCAGATGAGCAGCTAATTACATAACGATCGAAAGCTTGAGCATCAAGACCCAAACCACTCTGTATACGTGCTATTTCAAGAGCGGCACGGGCTATCGTCTTAAACGGCTTCTGTGGAGTATAACCGGCTACTACCATTTGGTTGGTAATCACCGGAGTCACGCTTCCGTCATAAACCCCTGTGACGTATTTGTCACTTCCGATTTCAGGGTTAACATACAGTGTGTAAGTTCCGGTCAGTAGGTCCGTACTTAGGTCAGCGGGACCATAACTAACTTGGTTCCATACGCCCCCATACCGGATATAGAGAATCTCGTTTTCGCTATTCCAATACATTCCCCCTTCCGGGGCTTCATTCAATCCAACTCCGGTAGAGGGAGCTGAGGTTGAAACTACGGTTCGAGACTTCAGAGCACTACCGTTTTCAACGAGGCCGTATCCCGGAATTCGTCCCCATGACAAATTTCCGCCCGCGCCTAAAACTAATTGACCATTGGTGAGAGTGGAACTCGGCCAGATATAGCCATTATATGCAGAAGTGTTATTGGTCCTAACGACGCCAGTTGCTGAGCCGGCAAAAAAGGTAATAGTGCCGTCTGAGTCGATCGACACGCCCGGACCTGGTTTAACACCTTGAACTTGGCCAGGGAGAAGCGGACCTTGCCCGCTGTCCCCCATTAGCAATTGAGCTCTTGTTAATGACACTTTTGCACTATCTCACGTATAAAAAAGTTATACCCTACAGATCACCCTAACAGTCCAGCATCGTTAGCAAGAGTGAGAACGAGGCCGGGTCCCCATCTCAGGAATCCGGAACCGTAAACCGATTGATCTTGGCAAGAGATAAACTCGGCATTCGCAATCACTCGAAGGTTAATGGTCGTACCTGGTTGCGGCGCATCTACCGGGTCAAGGAAAGTGAGAATGGAGTTTTCCACAGTGTAAGAAACTCCAGGAATTTGAATCGATCCACCAAGGCTGACGATTAGGTTATCCTGTGTGACAGCATTAGGGTTCACCAGCAACCCGTCATAAGTGAGGTTGAAAGATAGATTAGCACCGTTAAAGTCGCAAGCAATTGAGTCAAGCGAGTAGACTTCTACAGGGTAGATTCCACGTAGTGACCAGTACGAACCTGAACAGATTGTTCTGACATCTAGAGTTGTCCCAGCAGGAGGAGGCCCAGTGAAAGAAAACTGAACAGTCGTCGGAGAAGTTCTCTCAATCGAATAAGAGAATGGCAGAGAGGGGTTAACATCTGATACCGGGATTTGCTCAACACCACCCAAGAAAACAAAGGTACCGTTCGATGTGATTTCGAGAGGGGTTATATCCACGCTCGAAGAGACGGCAGTAAACGTTGTTCGCGAGCCATCAAACTGCTCCTGGAACTCAAGCGGAACAGTGACCAAGGTGCGAGAAGAATCTACACTAGTGACTACCCGAATGTTGCAATTCGTACCCTCTGGAGGAGGTGAAGCGAATTTGATCTTGTTGTTAAGAAGTGTGTAACTTTCCACTGGCTTCTGCATTGAAGCGCCAAGGGCAACAAATAAGGATTCTACACTGAGCTGTTCTGGGGGAATCGCAAGCCCGCTTCTCAGTAGATCGAAAGTGTCGATAACTCCGTCGAATAGTGAGGAAATGTCGTCGACAGAGTAGACGACGACTTGAGCCGGGAATTCCACATAGGGTTGCTCTTCGTAGATTTGTTGATTTGCAACATTGGTGGTAGGGTATGTGTCTTCGTAGAAGTTGGCCGTAAGAGCTTGCCTTTGTGGTCCAAACTGAACGATTTCACCTTTGTCATTTATCCCTGTTACAGTCAGGCGTCCGCTCCAGGTCGTTGTAGCCTGGAAGTCCGCCGCCAATTTCTTGGTGAAATCATTTGTCTGAAACTCGGGAAGGCCGCGAGAGTAATTGTAGTAGCCAGTGTAAGCCCATGTGTGAGTGTTGGCAATCACTGCAGACGGTTGGTTAAACTCGAGAGGCCACTTATCAGTGGTTAGAGCATAACCGTTTTCCGGAAGGGTCCCTTCGAGAACGGAAACCGAAAGCAATCTCTCTCCCCAATACTGAGGAGTGAGGTATGGCTTCATGATCTCAGGACTATAACCCATCACCTGGAAAAAGCGATAAACAGCCCTCTTCGTATTTGACCAATCAGGGTCGTAAAGTTCAGTCTCAGCGATTGGGTTTGTGGAGCAAACCGTAACGGTCGTTAGCTGGGGCCAATTGAAACCTGGAGCGGTAGAAGGGTAGAAGCTGTTTTGGTAATTAAGACGGATACCGCGAACAATTGTTCCGTTCAGATTAGTTACACGAATGTATTCCTCACCTTCAGTCGAACTGAGCCGAACGACTGAGACTGTTTGTCGAGGGTTTTCGATTTCTGTCGAAGAGAGCACGGAAAACTCGATAACTTCTGGACGATAGCGAGAGGTTGAACTCGCGGCTGTCCCAGTCTGAATAACTGTGATGCCTGAGACTGTAGAAGTAGTTGCCCCATTGGCAATATCCTTCAGGCAGAGACCCATGCTCTCTGAGCTGTCGTCGTCATCATATACATTTTTAGTATCGTAAGTCGGATAGGGCTCGGTTGAACCACGAAAATAAGTTCCGTTTTCGTAGCCGACATACTCCGGATTTCCGACAAAGTCATCAGGAGCGTAAACCCCTTGATAAGTATCCAGGACCTTTTCCTGCTTTTCGAGAACACTCGTATCCACAAAAGGCGAGCACCTCTCAATAGGGGCTATGGAGTATGGCCCAAAGTTTTCCGTAAAACTTGAAGAGTCTCCGTAATATAGAGATTCCCAAATGTTGTTCTCAGCAGCATACCAGTTTCTGTTCTCAAAAGTGACATAATCCCCTTGCGAGTTCCGAAAGTTCAGACCCTGTACCCATGGGCGGCTCATGTCGCTCCCTGTTATTGCTACGTAATAAGTCTGGTCTTGGCTAGGGTCGCTTATAGTATAATTGAACTGAGGCGAAGCACCAAGCCCACCAGTCTCAACTGCATCCACGGTGAAGACCCGACCCCAACCCCCTAGAATTCCTGGATCAAACTGAACGTTTGGAGTCAGAGAGGAAGACCCCAGTTGCTGACTGGTTTGATTGAGTCTAAGGACAGAACCAATTTGAGGAGAGATAGCATTCTGGAAGGTATTCTTCAGACAGATACTGTAGCTTCTTTCGAAGTCTTGCCTTGGGTCACTAAATCTACGAACGTAGGGAACTCCCAAAACCGGAAGAAGGTCGGTGTTGTTTGGGATTGTGCTATCAGAGGACCGAATTCGAATTTTAGCAAAGTTCGGGCTATCTATTCCAGTGAAAATCGTTGGGCCACCGTCTGTGGCCAAAAACCCCCGGTAGGTACAAGACTCAGATTCAACCCAAAGGGCCGATCCGGGTTTCAGAGAAAACGGAAGTAAGTAACAAGGAGAAAAGTCGGAGCTAAGTTCAACAATCTGAATGTTTGGATCACTTTCATCGAGGTATATGTTGGTTATTCTCCCGCCAAGGGATAGAATCTTTTTGTTGGAAGTGTTTTCTGCTTGAGACTTTGTGATGGCGAGAGGCCGCTGAATCCCTTCAAATACGAAACCTTTTCCGTTCGCCTTTGCCCCTCCGATTGTATTGATTCCTAGAAATCCTTCGGCTTTGAAGGCAACGGATCCAAAGTTTGTAGTACTGTTTGTCAAGCTGCAAGTTCCCCCATTCAGTGCCCACACACCGACTGCAGCTCCAATGCAATAAGTCGACTGGAATTGCCCGTAAGCACCATTTTGAACGCGAAAACCAAAGTGGCGAAAGTCTTTCTCGGTATTCACGATACCAATACTTTTCCCTGCTTCTGTTTTCAGGTTCTCGTAATGGTAACGTATATTGTTAATTGGAGTTGTATTCAAAACATCCAATTGTTGAACAACCGGAACGTCTACGATAGATGCCGGCCTTTGTTCCACTGGAGTCGAGAGATAGACAGCTTGGGTGAGCCCCCACCACTTTTTCTCGGGAAGATTCGTATCCGGGTTCACAAGTGTGGTATATACTTCGTATACGCAAGGGTCATTCTGCAAGGTTATAGCTGTACACGCATTTGCAACAACCGACTTAAACCCTGAAACAAGTCGACCATCAAAGTCACCCCAGCACATTCCGTACTCGGAACGCATGTTCACTTGGTTGGCGTAAAAGGAAGAGTTTTTAGTTGTGTTTGAGGCTTCGTTCTGAGGGTAGGCCCCGACTGGTCCGACAATAACATAGTCCCCTTGATCCACTATTTGGGGTGTATCTGTGACCTTTCCTCCAAAAACCTTTGGAAAAGCCTTCTGAACCTTTACAAAGTATTCTTGAATTTCTGAAAGAGATGCGTTCCTAAAGAGGCTAAGCCGATGGGCAGACTTGAGAGAGTTGGTGACTAAGAACTTCGGGTTAGAGTCATTCACTAACGCAGGAATGCTCTGAAAAAGGATATACTCAGCGGCCTGGCTCTCGGTTTGTGGACCTGTGGAAAGGTAGAAGTGATAGGAGTCAACGGGAACTGCGTAATAGTTACCAGGCTGAAATGTTCCGGTGCTCTGATCAACAGTTGCGAAATACGAGACAGTGACAAAGTCGTCGACTCGAAGTCCGTGGGGTCTTTCTGAACGAAACACTGCCAAATCATTATCGTCAATGACTCCCACGATAACTCTCTCTGAGAGTTTATCGACTACAGAAAAGTCCTCGGCGTAAACATTCCCTCCACACTTAAAAATGGCACTCAAGGGTTGGTCAACACCCTGAAGGCCGGTAGGGTAGAAGGGATTAGAGTAAGAAGGAACATAAGAAGGGGATATTACACTTTTCTTTAGATCTATCCCTCGAAGAGTAATACCAAAGGGGACGACGATACCGCCTGTGACAGGATTGAATTGTTCAAGTTCGGGTATGGTTATGTCGTTTCCAACCTTGTTTGATAGATCAAGGTTAAACTCTTCTGGGGAAACTCCCGGGCTATTGTTGGCAATTGACTGGGATGGGAAGATGAAAATTGTGTACCGCTTACTTTCATCTCGTGTAGAAAAACCACTAAGAACGCGACTTAGGTATATTTTCGAAAGTTCAAGAATAGCTCGGGAAACGGTCTGAAAAGGCAAAGCTTGACCATCATTACTCAAGGAATCTGTAGAAAAATGGAACTCTGGGGCAACGAATACAATGGGGCCTTCTCCACCAAGAAAAGGAGCGGAAATAGACATCCATTCATGTTCGGCCGTCCCTACTTTTAGGGTTCCGTCTTCACTATCGAACCAAAGTTCTCCCTTCTCCGGGAATTCTGTGGGAGGGTAGGACAGATATGATGTGGGACCAACTTTTACAGTTCTTCCGTCTGTTGTCTGAAAGAACGCTCCTGGTTCAGTACTATTCGTGTTGAGACCGATCTCACCAGGGGAAAGGTTTTCAGCTGTTGGCCTCTTCCCTGCAATCGAAGATCGCTTCAGGATTATACGTTTTGCGGACATTTGCTAAAGAGCGAAAGAGAAGGTTGTGCAGAGGCACTCCTTACTTTACCCGCTTAAAAGTATCTAGCAGCTTCTAGAGCTTCGGGGCTAATGGCGTTATCCTTAGAGAATTTCAGTGCTTTGTCAAGGACTTTTTGGGACTGGGCGTCTGTTTTTGGGCTTCTCCGAAGCTTTTTGTACAGGGACATCAAGTCTAGATACTTCTGGTCGTTTTCTTTTGACATTATTCCACACCTTGGTAAACGAGCTGAATCAACTTCATGGCTTCTTCTTTACTAATCTTTCCCCAGGGTCCACTATTGAAAGAGCTAAGGGGTCTCCTGATACCGTGGATCACAACTTCCGCTATATCGTCGTTAGATAAACCTAGCTCTTTTAGGGCCTGGTAAACCTTTGTCCGATTCTGGATTACTCTGGCATAGTTAGATTTATTGCTAGGTTCCGTCGCCTTAGATAAAGGCTCGGTGAACTGGTCGAAGCGTCTTCCTTGCCAGTCACCCGACTGTCTATCTACGGGGGACTTTGTTACAGAACCTGCGGGAAGAAATCTGCGATTCGCATAGACTCCAATGGCTTCAGAGAGGGCAGCGCGGGGGTCGTCCTGGGAAATCCCGAAATCTACAAAGCGAGACTTTCCGGAATCGTCGATCAGAACGTTTCCGATGTGCGCATCGTTGTGGGCTACCCCATTGCTATGGAGTCGACGGCGAAGAGCCCAGTAAGAGTCCCCGACAGTTGTGCCACCAACACGGTCGTTGTACGTATTGAATTCCTCTGCAGCTTTCCCGGAGACGCGGGACATGGCGATTCGACCCGAGTAAAAATCAATGTCCGCTTCTTTACTCTCTATCCCCGACTTTGTGTCCATCTCCGCAGCTATTAGCTCAGGGGATAGATCCTTGCCTTTCAGTTTTTTCAAGATCTGAATTTCATTTTCGCTGACTTCCCCTCTCTTAACTACAACCGGGGGAGGCTCTTTAGAAGCCACTACACTCGCGAAGCCACCTGAACCAAGGTGTCTTGAACCGGAGGCGTAGGAACTGTCCCAGTCGTACTTTCCTGTCTTATAGTTTGGCTTAAATGTGTTATCGAAGTCTAGGGCGTCCAGGCGATCGATTAACATTCCGCGGCTAACATTGGTCTTATTCTCCCAAACCGCTAGCAAAGCATCTCGAATTTGGTTTTCTTTTGTTCTATCTGCGCTCGTCTTATTTGGTTTATTCTCCAGTTCCTTAAGCTGCCTCAGAGCTTCTCTCTTGTAGACTTCGAAACTATTGCCAACTTCTTTAACGGTCAGAGGGCCGAGTCCGAGTTGGTCTACAAGTTTTTGAACTTGCTTGTTGGTTTCTTTGTTTACAAGGGGGGCAGGAGGTGAGGGGGGCTTTCCGGGAGTAACAATTTTTCGAAGAAAGATATCTCCGAGGCCCTCCATCTTTTCTGAGGCCACATCTAGTTGTTTGGAGAGGTTTTTTCCAAGTGGGGCCAAGCAATTATCGCTTCTCTGGATGCACGTACCCTTGCAACTTTTTCCTTTGTTACAACGTGCCATTTCAGGTCAGCCTCGTTCCCGAATAATTCTATCTAGCTTTCTTTCAGACTGCAGTTGCGCAGGGTTCATCTTCGCTCTTTCTTCTTTTTTGCGAGCAGAACTCCACTGTCTTAGGGCTTTCTCTGCTTCTCTTTCTGCTCTGGCAACCTCTCTTTGTTTCTGGGCTAAAGCTTTCTGGGCCAGTTTCAGCTCCTCTTTCTTTTCAGGGGAGGGATTCTTTTTGGCCTCCTTGACCATCGCCCTGAACTTCTTTTCACCAGCTGATAACTGCTTTCTAACTTCATTTAGGTGTGAAGACTTCTCCCTTACAGAAAGTCTGAGAGCTTTTGATGACACTTTTACTTCTTTGACCGGGGCGCTAGTTTCAGAACCTTTCTTGCACTTTCCTCTTGTCCCATATACAGAACCATCGGGGCGAACGCAACGAGTGAAGTCAAAGTTTTCGCTCGCAGCGAGCTCAGAGAACTCTTCTAGAAGACTTTCGAGCTTTTCGACACGGGAGTCAAAAGATTCCAGGCACTCACCGTAGGATGCTTCGTAGCCCGCAGCAGCTCTGTAATCGTCGTCCTTCTTTCTTGCCAAGTCAAGTGTCGACATCTTAGCATCGATTTCCTCTCGATCCTTGACGAGTTGTTTCACCTCAGACATCTGCATCTGAAGGTTTTGGAAGGCGCCGTTTTGACGAGAGAGCTTCATCTTATCTTGAAGAGCCTCAATCCTTTTTGAGAGCTCCTCGTGCTTCATTCCTAGCCGCTCGTACTCGGTGTAATTTGAACGAAAAGGGGAAACTCGTTCGGGTTCCATAACTGTTCCTCGAAAGTAATCGGCGGAAATCTTAGTGGGAAGGTCCATATAAGTTTAGTCTATAAAGTTATTTACCCTTTCAATTACTTAGGAGCCGGAGTTGTGGTAGCTGCTGCTGGTGCTTCAGGGGCAGTTGTTTTTTCCTTACCCTTCTTCTTTGTACCTGCTACGGAACCCCATTCAACAATGACAGGTTTTCCGTTTTTAATTGCCCAGCCATACTTCTTCCCACCTGTCTCAAAGCCTTTTACGTTAGCGGCGGTAGCCTCTTCCTTGGTAGAAACTTTCTTACCTTGACGTGTGGCTTCCTCTTCAAGCTGAGATTCTTGGGAAGTTTTCTTTTCGGAGTCAAAGTCTTTTTCCCCTGAGTCACCGACCTTGCGACAAACTCCAAAAACAACCTTTTCTCCAGGAGGGCAAGGAGTCCCAGGAGTTCGGGATGGTTGCTGGGATGCGAAATCCCACTCCACTAGTCGGTAGTCGATTCCCTCTCGAAGGTTGTCCACACAAGGAAGGTTGAAATTTCTGATCATTTTAGCACAATAATAAAAGAGCAATTACCCCTCAAAATCGGGTTCGCTCCATTTCACAATGTCCGCCCAGTAGGCAGCAGAGGACTTCCCTTTCGCTATATTCTTTGCGTGTCTCGCCTTAAAGGATTCACGCCTCTTACGATAGGCTTCGGATTCTCCCTCTTTCTTGGGAGAACCTTTAACGCCTTGTTGACCAAAGCGTATTAGTTTACCTCCTTCAGGAGCCCCAGGGTAGCAAGCTTTCACGATATGTGAGCTGCTAGGGTGGCTCGGAGTTGACCGAGGTTTGTTGCACTCAAGATCTTCTTTGTCAAAGCGCTCTGCGTAGTCTCTTTGAAACTGACTCAGGATGTCTTCAGGAAAGCTACCGAACATAAATCACCTTGCTTTTAGATTCCGCTTCAAATTTTCTACAAAGGTCAGGTCAAACCCTAAACTCTTGTGAAGGCCCCAATCGTAATTGCTCAAGAGATTCATTATATCATTCTCCCCTTTACAACCCCTGCCCTTATTCCCCTTTCAACTCTTTCAGCAGACGCAGCCCTCTTACGCTCTTCAGGCGTCATTGCGGCAATTCGAGCTTCCTTCGCTGCACCAACTCCGGACCTCCCGTTAGCTTCGAGCCATTCTTTCATTGTCTTCAGAGCCCCCTTTAGAAAACCGGCACTAACGTCGTACTCGCTATCATCAAAGACTTCTTTATTGAGTTTTCTTGTGAGTGATCCTAATGTCTTAGTGTCCGGAGACGCCAAAATGCGATTCCAAACTTCCTGATGGTCTTTTGTCCAAGATTTCCCATATGTAAAACCCTTTGCCTTCTCTGTGAGCTCTTTCACATCTTCAAAAGGTGGAACAGGGCTTGCGGATCGATCATCTTTCTTCTTTTTGGTTTTCGGTTTCGGTTCCTCTTCAGTCACGGCCGACACTTCGCTCCCCTTCCTGCATTTTCCTCTGCTACCATAGGTGCTTCCGTCGGGTCTTTGACATCGGGCAAAGTCAAATTCCCCTTCGGAGAAGTCTGAACCAAAGCGGAGGTAGTCAGCGACGGCGGAAATGTTTTGTTTACTCATTGTAATCTTGGCAGCAACCCAGGGCTCAAGATTATCGTAAGGAGTCATTTCACTGAGGATAGACATGATGTCTTCAGCCATTGACCGCAACTGGCTCATAGCCATTCCAGCATTTGGCTCAATGTCTTCTTCATCTTCGTAACCTTCATCTTCCCAATCATACATGTCTCCCTCGTCATCTTCTTGTTCATCCATCATAAAAGAGGAAGGGTTGGTAGCGGCCCGTGGTGCAAGTGCAGGCGCTACAACCATATAGTCGACAGGATTATCGACTTTGTTCAGAAAAGACTCATAGGAGTCGGGAGAAAAGGATCCCCAGTGTGGCATTTTACTGAAAGCGGACTAAGCTCTTTTACCCTTCGCCTTCTTCCACAGATCTTCGTCAGCCTGTCGAGCCTTTCCCTTTCCTGTGATGAAGGAATTTACGCGAGCGTGAGCCCATTGTTGTGGGGCGACACCAGGCCGGTGACCGGAACGCCAGGCGGCCATACCCCTTTGAAAGACTTTCCTCAGGACCCCCACTGGTATACCAGACTTCTTGGACTTTTCTTGAAGAGATTTGCTAACTCCGGACTTTGCCTCTGCGAAGTCTTTGTGAAAAGCTTTTGTTGCGGGAGAAAGCGGGATCTTCTTCTTTCGTTTTCTGTACCTTTTATCGGATTCCCAATCGGCGTAGAGTTCCTTAGAGGAAACCTTTCCCTCTTCCGCCTTCTTCATAGTATCTTTTGCTTCCTTTTTCGCAATCTCCTGCTCTTCCTTAGTCAGTCCTTTTCGATAGGTTTCCGGAAGGGACTTCTCGATAAAGTTTGTGTCAAAACCTAGGCTTTGAAGTCGAGACCAATCGTAGTCAAGCATCTTTTCTCTGTTCCCGTGGACGGTAAGAATCGATTCGAAGCTCTTCCACTTTTTCCACTAGACGAAGAAAGTCCTCTCGAAGGACGTATTTTGTGGGAAGCTCAGCTCTCATGTCATTTAGAACGTTCTCAACTTTCTGAACATGTGAAAGAAGAATCTCCATTTGTGACTTGTTTTCTGAAATCAGTCGATCAACTCTTTCGTCTGAAGCTTTCCTCATAGTTTCGAGGCGGTCGTCGGATGCTCTTTTAATTTTGTCGATTCTCTCCGACCCCTTTAATTGAATCCAGAAAGCTCCACCAGTTGCCGATACAGCTGCGCTTATAACCAAGCCGAATACGGCAATAACCCACTCTACACCCATTTCTTACTCCGGTAGACCTGACTTTCCTTCGTTAAGTCTTTGTTTTACGGTCTCGGGGAGACCGGACTCCCAACCGAACTTTTTCGCAATGCGAATGATCTCGGCCATCACTTTTCTTGGATTGGCGGCGCGACCTACTGAAGACCAGGCAGCGGAGACATCTTCGGCGCTTGAGATCGGAAAGGACATTCCTGGGCCAGCGAACTCCCCTCTGAGGTCACCTTCAGAGAGTTTCTTGCGCTTATCCGAAGACCATTCGCGAAAATTAGTGGAGGGCAGTCCCGACTTTCCTTCATTCAGACGGTCTCTAACAGTTTGAGGTAAGCCGGACTCCCAGCCGAACTTCTTTGAGATTCGAATTATGTTGGCCATCACTTCCTGAGGATTTTCAGTCCTTCCCACAGAAGCCCACGCAGCGGCCACATCTTTCGGACTCGCAATCGGAAAAGACATTCCTTTTCCGGCAAATTCACCTTTGATTTCACCTTTTTGAAGCTTCTCTCTCTTCTTAGTTGACCACTCCCTGTAGTTAGAGTCATAGAGGGACTTCTTGCAGGAATCACAACTGCACTTTCCAGGACCTTTGCACGATGCTGAGCAACCCTTGGCCTCTTTGTGGGAGAAAGGTTGGGGCATCGACATCATTTCTGTGTCGTCTGCGAAGTTGTACTCTTTTTTCTTAATCTCCCGAAATGCTTCCATACGAGCCTTCTTTCGACCAAAGATTTCCTTCATAGCCTCTTGGCCGTCGGAATGAGCATCTCGATCTCTGTTGATCAGGTTTTCACGGTTGCTTCTTGTCTTTTGATTTGCCTTTAGTGTGGCTTCGTTGTGAAATGTTAGGTTACCGGTTTCTTTGTCGATTCCCCACTTCTTTCCAGAACGATTCATCTCTTGTAGTTTATCCGATGTGATGGCAGTCGCAGCGTTCAAAGAACCGCCAGTGCCGGGTAGTAGAACACCCGAAAAGTCTAAGTTGGCTCCGTACATACCTTGTCAACAATATCGTTACTTTTACCCTTCCTTCGAATTATCCTCTTTTTCACTACTTTCGGGAGACTCTTGCTTCGAAGAAGGAACTAGAAGGGCCAAAATTGTGGCCAAAGCCAGTTTTCCGGTTTCGTTGTAGGAGTTTGCTGCATTCGTGCAGATTAGGGAAACGCGATCGGACTCCTTCACAGTGAGCACAGAGCGTTGGCAGAGGAAGGTTTGATAACCCACGGTAACAAATTGAACGGCGAAGATGCCGATCAGAGAACGAACCAGGAAGGCCCTCTCATTGAAGAATTTCATTGACCCAAAAGACGTGAAGACCTTAGTAATGACAAAATGAAGATATCAGTCAGTGTCTGGGAGATATCCTCAATAGTTTTCTCCTCCGATGCGTTAAACATCTGTGGGTTCATAAAGCCACGAAGTTTCTGAATGTCGCTTTGTGAACGTTCAGCGACTATTCGGGAAAGCTGAGAAAGACTGGGCAATCTGGAGCCCGCAAATGCAACCCCAATCCCCGTAAACTTTCCAGCTAAAAGGGGAAGAGCACTCTTTAACATCTCCTTTCCTTCGGCAGAAGACAGAAATTCTTCGGCCCCGGAGTGGGCGCTCTTACCAAGAATTGCTGCTGAGGATTCAATTAAGAGGTTTCGAACAAGGTCTTCAGGGGACTTGATTTTCTTGTAGTTAAGGCCGACGGCTGTCACAGCCTGAACCAAAGCTTCAGAAAGCATTTGGGAACTTTCTCTCGGAACTCCGTAAGAGTTCTCTAGAAATCCGGAAACCATCGGTCCCAGAGTCTTTCCAACTTTCCAGGAAAGAACGTTGACGCCAATGTGTTCAATCATGTGAACTGCTTTCTTTAGAGCTGGTTGAGACCCGGGAGGAAATGTTTTTCTACAGTCCTCATTCGGATCAACGCACGCTCCTGAGCAAGCTTTTCCTTTCACACACTTTCGGGGCTTCATCCATCAATCCTCGTCAAGAGTTTCCCCCTCAAGTTCCGCTATCAGTGCATCAATCATCTCATCTGAGATTCCAATACTGTCTGAGTCGTTCTCATCTTCGTCTTCAGGTTCCGGGTCGAAGTCTTCCAGAATCTCTTCTAACAAGGAATCGATCTCTTCATCCGAAATTTCAGTATCCGGGTCCTCCTCTTCGTCCTCTGGTTCTAGATCCATTTCTTCTAGAATCTCTTCCAAAAGGGAGTCAATCTCTTCGTCAGAGAGTCCCCCTTGATCATCAGATGAACTGAAAAAGTCGTCGTCTTCTTCGAAGACCTCCTCGTCCTGCCCCTCTTCTGATAAAAACTCTTCAAGAAACTTCTCAAGCTCTTCGTCCGTCATTTCTTCGAGTTCATCCTCTTCGGCTTCTTCACCAGGGATAAGAACCTGGTTAGGAACAAAGTTTCTATCGGTTCCGTCGTTTGCTTTCCAGAGTCCAGTGTGCTGGATCCAGGGGGATGTGTTGAGAACGACGTTGGAAGGAAGGCCTGTTCGCGGGTCCATTTCCAGGTCTTCCGGTTCAAGCTCTCGACTCGCATAAGCCGAACGAAATGCTTCAAGAGTTTCTTGGTTGAAGTCTCCGTTGATTCTGTTGCTCATTACATAGGGTGTGAACTGCTCAACTTTTACCCTTTTCGCCAGTCGGTATCAAAAAGGTTCAATCTTTCCCGAAATGTCTTGAAGCATCTTACTGTTTCCCTGAAGCTGCTCTCGATATTTTCTAACCTCATTTGACACGTCCGCTCTGAGCTTTCCTTCTCGAATCAGTCTCTCTTTTCGAGACTCTTCATTTTCTGCCCCCTTTGCTACGATTGTTCCCCCTTCTCCAGCTTCAAGATCTTTTGGAAGTGAGGGGGTCTTCTGAGGATGTGAGTTTATTTCTCGAGTCAATCTGTCAAGAAGAGAATCCATAAAATCCCTTAAGGAGCGCCGGCAGACTGAATCAGCGGAGACATCCATGGGGCCACAAGGTATGCTATAAAGCTCTTCTATTTTAGTGGAAGTTTTTTCCATTTAGGCTCCTGTTCTTGGTTTGTCCACCCATTCATTCTCATAGTCCATATAATGCACTCCTTTCTTCTTCTCCTTTCTCGGGACCTTTAGCTTCTTGTTCTCTTCACGCATCGAGAGAATAAGAGTGTCACGCATAGCTCGAAGGTTGCCCCGAGGGATTGAACAAAGATTGCTGTCTCGATAAGATCGAAACTTGTGAGCTACGTCGGAAGGGTCATCGCATTGCAAGAAGATAGACCAGACGCCAAAGGCTTGCGGGTGGCTCAAAGTTCCCGGAGGAAGGCGCTGTTCTAGGATTGATCTATCTTCTCGAGGGAATCGTGTGTCAGTTATCATAGAGCGTTTATCTCTTCGAGTATCTGTTTTCGAATGTCGTTGGCAACATTCACTGCCTCGGTTGCATCTTTATCTAGCCTTTGGTTTCCGTACTTGCTATCTAGGGCCTCGTTGATTCTGGGTCCTGCCGACCTGAGAATCTCCAAAGCTTTTTCGACTTTTCCTTTATCACCAGTAGCTTGAAATTTGTCAATCTGCGATGCGGCGGCGTCCATGACTCTTTCTCCGAGCTCTGTTCCACGAAATATATAGACTCGGCGGCTTGCCCCAGCTCGATTCGCTCTAAAACCGTGAAGATAAGTTTCAGTGTAACCCGCCATAGATTGAAGGGCTTTGTTCTTTAGTTTCTGTTTAATTAATGGTTTGTTAGCGGACTCATCAATACCCTTGAAAACAGACGCAACAGTTTCGGGAGAGGTCCCTCCAGAAACCCTTGCTCGGTCGTCGTTATATTTCTGAGCCTCTGCTTGCTCTTTCCTTAGTCTCTCCCGAGTTTTGTCTGTGATCGCCCCGTCGGAAATCCCGTACTGCTTTAGGACCTTTGAACGCCACTCTTCAGGACTGATGTCCCCCTTTGCCCGATTATTGAGTCTCGTTGTCAAACCGAAATTTGAACCATGCTCGGCAAAGGACTTTCCAACTCCGAAGGGAATCGTGTGCTCCAGGTCAATGTCTCCAAAGCCAACTCTTTGGCCTGTGTACATATCCCTCATACCCTCTTCCATGCCAATTCTTAGAATCAACCTGGCTCGACCCGTGGCAGACTCATTTTTAGGGGTGTGGCCCATCTCAGGGGAAGCGAGCGAATCTTGGTTCTCCCCCCATTTCCCCCAAATCCCTGGTCGCCCTTGCTTTCCCAGTGAGGCAATCAAGTCTTTTGGGAGTAGTGCCATTGCCAGGTCCACTTGCTCGTCCGAAATGTCATTGACCCTTCTTCTTTGAGCTAGAGGCCTCATTCTTGCTTCAAACTCTTCTAGATTCTTAATCTCCCCTTTCTTAACGGATTGATACACCTTCTCAAACTCTTCAATATCTTTGTTGTTGATCAACCTTTGAAGCTGGCCCTCGGAATATGCTTGTTTTTCACCCGTATCTCCTTTCTTAGCCATTCCAGGGAGGACTAAGTCAAATACTTGCGAGATTCGAGCATCCCTCTCTGCCGGATCAGGGTACTTTTCATCCATAGCGTTAAGAGACGCTGCGATCTTCTTAGCTTGCCCTTCAATGGTTCCAGAGGACTCAAGTCGGCTAACGGCGGCGAGGGCTTCTTCTTCTCCCCCTCCTCTGCCAGCAAACTTTTTAATTTCTTGGGCGAGACGGTTCAAACCTTCTGCAACTTTAGGGTCAAGACCCTTTAGGCAATCATCGCCTTTGTAAATGCAGGTCGCACTACAAGACTTTCCTTTCGAACACTTTTTAGAACCCTTTCCCGAAGACTGGCCAGGGGTCTTTCCTGAAGCGGGGCTTGGAGCTTCTTTCGGAGCCTTTTTCGAAGGAACTGGGGAGGATTCACCGGTGAGGCCCTGATGACGACCCAAATCTTCAACTCTCGCATCATCCCCTTGCAACTTTCGAGAGTCGGAGAAGTTATGCCAATTGAACAATGGATTCATCCTCACGGACCACAGACTTCACAGACTTTACCCGCTAATTTAATCTGAGCGGAAAGTTAGCCTATCTCCTGTTTTATACGCTCCATGGCTTGTTTGGATAATTTTTCCATGATTTCTCGCACTTGCTCTGTCCCCTCATCACCCAACTTAAAGGAAGGTTTACCTTTGTATGTGTAGTTAGTTCCCAATTGCTCTTTAATCGTGGGATTCAATTTCTCATTGACTTCAGCTTCCATAATTTCTCCCACTTTTTTGATTCCTTCGGAATCGCCTTTCGCAGCAAGTTCTAGCAATTTATTGGAAACAAACCTGCAAAACTCAGGGTTATCATAACCAAAGTAATACCATCTTTTGCCTGCTCTTCCATGTGACTGAATTCCCCCTCCAGCTGTCGCTGCAAACTTCGGATCACCCTCCAGCAACATACCTAAGGCAACTTTATTGAGGACATCGAGTTTATCTTTACTTCTTAACTTAGAATTCTGAACCATTGCTACCAATTCTTGAAGAGCTTGGACTCTTTCTTGCCCCCTTTGGTAGTAAGAGAGCTCAAAACCTTTTCGCTTTAACTCCTTAACTTCTACTTTAGCTCGCTCTTTAGCCTCCCACTTTGCTCTACTTTCTGGCGTAAGCTTCCCGTTATCGTCAAACTTCATTCCGGACATGTAACCACCTTTCCCTGTATTATACAACCAAGAGGGTGGTTTGTCGGCCTTTCCACCATTGTCCCTACTAGACACCAACCCTATATTATGGTACACCTCCGCATTCCTGCGAATAGCTTCAAATGAAATCATGTGCTCCCAATCTGACTCCAGGACATTTAGAGGTTGCCCGGTGTAGATGTTTTTTCCGTTTGACTCAAGAATAATTCGGGCTCCCAATAAGACTCGTGCCCTTTGCTGCTCATCTGTAGCTGCACTAAGATCGCCGTAGGAAGAGGGGAGTTCGTCTCCAGCTCGAAATAGACCTCCCCCTTCTGAAAGGGAACCCGCCTTTCCAAAGAAGTTTCTTTCTAAGGGGGTTAACAATGAAGCCGCTAAAGCTATTTCTTCTTGGGACCACTCCCCCATTCTAGGTCGCAAGGTTTGACTTATTTCCTTCATCCTCTCGTTAACAATCTCCGGGGTCAATTTTCCTTCTTTCTGGAGTTTGGAAAGTTCTTCGTATATGTCGTTCATTCTCTCGAAAGTTTTCCTATTCTTGTAGATATACTCCAATGCTTCAGGAGGTGTGTATGAGATTTTCTCCCTCTCCCTTGCTATCGTCGTTGGCACCATGATGCCAACTATTTCCGAGATTCTTTTATCACCCTCGGTCTTACCGTATTTAGACCTGACTTCCTCTAATCTAGAGTTAAGTTCTTCCGTGTCTCTTTGAACCTCGGCTTGGAGTTTCTTAGGGAATAACTCCAGATTGACCTTAAACTTGGCAGGATTGTCGGGATCTTTCGGGTCTGGGACCACGAGTTCTTTATTCGGCCCAAACTTTATCTCATCTTGCAACTTAAGATGCTTCTCAAAGATAGTTCCAGCTTCATCGTCTGAAATACCTCTTCCTGTAGCTTCTTCTAGAATGCCTATTACTTTTCTTAATCCCTCACTCAAGGGGGCTGGGAGAGCTACTAAACATTTGTCATTATAGTATATGCAAGTAGCGCTGCAAGACTTCCCCCTTTTTGCATTCGTCCCTTTTTCCTCCTACTGCTTCTTCTTTAGCCCTTTCTACTTCCCTAGCGGAAGGTTCTCTGCTCGAGTCCCTTTTAGAAGGTAAAGGGCTTGAAGGACCTTCAAGTCTATTCCTTCGTATATTCCCATCGACGCGCTCGTCCTCTCCATTAAGATGTCGAGAGTCTCGAAAGTTATGCCACAAGAATTTAGATTTCATAAACCTCAAACTTTTACTCTACAACCAAAGTATCAAAGGCGACCTTTGGTTTCACCTCCCTCGACTAGCTCTTTCAATTGCGACTAAGGCATTCCACTCCCTTTCCGCATCATATGCTGTTCTCTTTAGCTCCCTCTTCATATAAAAGTTTTCGTTTGCCTTGTATTGAGCTATGTCTTCAGGACTATCACCTCTTTCTTTCTTTCGTGCTATTTCCTCCTTAAGTCTAGCTTTCTGTTCCTCTTTCTTGGCCTTTACCAAGCTTTCAACGTGAGTTTTCACCCCTCCTGCGGACACCTTCCTTGCGTGCTCAAGAAGAGCAGCAGTATCCCCTTCTTAAGATATTGAGCACCTTGACGACCTGCATTACCAATAATGTCAAGTTCCTCTTTTATACCCTTCCGCCGGTTACGTGAATATAAACTGTCATCCTTAGAATCACCGCCACCCAGTTCGTATAAGTCTTTTGCGATTTTTGTGTGTCTTTCGTCTTGTTCTGCTATTCTCTCCTTTTGTTTCTTCTTAGCCTCATGATCTTTCTCAACTCTGGCTTTTCTAGCTTGAACTTCGTCGGGTGTTTCAGGTTTTCCTCTGGACGGAAGATGAAACTTTCCCCCGGCCCTAACCATTTCCTTTAGAACCTTCCTTTCAGATTGAGGGCCTTTGTCTTGTGACTCAGGGTTAACTTCCGAACCTTTTTTTTACACTTTCCTCGCGTTCCGTAGAAGGTTCCATCGGGTCGCATGCAGCGTGCAAATTCGTAGATTTCCCCGTCAGAGGCACCCAGAGCACGTGCGGAGTACCCCAGAACGGAGAAAAGTTGTTCAGGACTATAGGGCATACAAAAAAGATGACTAAGGTAGTATACCCTAAAAATAAGGGGCCGAAGCCCCTTGAGTCACTCTTCGTATCTTTCGAGTATGTGAGAGATAACTGAGTTTCGAACAATGTCGCTTCGGTCAAAGTGGACTATTCCAACTTCAGGAAGATTCTTTAATCGACTGATGGCATCAAGTAGGCCATTTTCACGACGAAAAACTTCGAGGTCCGTCTGCTTCGTATCACCAATAAGGCAAATCTTCGAATCTTTACCAACGCGAGTCAGCACGGTCTTACACTGAGAAGGCAAAAAGTTCTGAGCTTCGTCTACGATGATGAAAGCGTTGTTTAAAGATCGCCCTCTAACGTCTTCAAGAAGAGACGGCTCGATGATTTTCTTGTTCAGCAAGTACTCAGCAGCACCTTGCGACCGCATAATACAGGGTAGATTGTCATGAATCGGGGCAACAAGCGGTGCAATCTTTTCGGATAAATCACCTGGCAAAGCCCCTCTTCCCCTCTGGAACTCGACTCCGACATCGCTTCGAATATAGTAAATCTTGTCAAATGTTCCTTGAGCAACTCCAAAGAGTCCATAATGGAGGGCGATCAAGGTTTTTCCCGTTCCTGCTGCGCCTGAAGCAAGTGTTACAGTGTTTTTCTTGAGGGTGTTCCAAAATTCTTCTTGTTTCCAGGTCAGGAACTTCGGGGAGGAAACGTCCATTCCCCTACTATACGAGCGTTCGATCAATTGGGCAGATTCAGCACGGCGCATTTTGCGCTTTTCTTTGCTTTTCAACATTTGGTGAAGAGGGTTTGTGACAACAGTGGATACGATGTATACTTCGTTGCTGTGACGGATTACATGATCCTCACCCCCTTCATTTTTCAAGTGTAGAGCCATGAGTGAAACCCCACTGAGGGACTTTACCCTCCACTCACGCTCAGAGAGCCCACCATTCATCCTGGTTCAGAAGGCGCTCAACATATTCATTCATGTACGCGCTCAACGAAGAGGTCGAAACCACCGGCCCCTCCACACCATCGGGAGTAGGAATCTTCCGGGATCCCTGGTTTGATTTTCTTCTCTGGTTTTACTAGGTACTTGTCGGAACGGGGATTCGTAATCAGACATACTGTCCCGAGATCCTCTTTCATTATTGAGGAGTTGAAATCTGTAGGTGAAATAGCCATTTTGAAACTGTTGATAACAACAGCAACTTTTAATGCGGTTGCAAATCGCAATACCGACTTTTAACGCTCTAATCCCAGATGTTATATCCAAAGTTTCTTGCCGAGGGACGCCCCCTAACAGACCGTATGATCCCTTTTGAAGACCCTTGCTGAGCGTAAGTTTCAGTGTTGGTCTCAGAGATTCCGGGGAGCGGAGAGACTCTTCGACTAACCCTATTTTCGTCTTCGACAAGTCGAGAGTATGTTGATTCGTCCCCGAAATCTCTCCGAAGCTGAGGCTGCCACTTTCGACTCTGAAGGACGGAGTCCTGCACCGCTCTCTCAGTGTTATCCAGCTTCATGGAATAGAAGGTTAGGGCCCATACGAAAGCGTCTACGCTGTCGTCGTGTTTTACAAAGGGGAATGCAGTGAGCTCCTTAATGAAGGCATCGCTCCACAGCCCTCGAACTATCTTAACGCGATTATTCTCGAGTAAAGGGGAGACTGCCTGGAGGCGGACGGACTTTGACCGCTGCTGAGGTTTCATCTCCTCAACTGGAATCTTCGACTCCCTCCGAAGAACTTGTAGTAAAGAGTGTCCAGCTGCGGCCTTCTCTATGCAAAGCATCTTGGCTTTGTAGAAAGAATGTTGTTGCTTAACAGACTCAAGTAAGTCAGGAAAACCCCATCTACCTTTGATTATGTCTTTGATGTAAACAGTTCCAGGGTCTCGAGTACTGATTCCGGCTACGCAAATTACACTCTCATCGGCAAGTTCTTTTTCGGAGAAGGCGCAATCGACTCCGAACCAAACGACATCAAGAGGAGGGCATTCTTCTTCTTCAACAATGCTGATCCAGCTGTTTTTGATTATTTGACCTTCAGCAGCTACAGGTACTCCTTGATAAAGGGCTGCAAACTTGAAGCTACCCATAATCTTTTTCTGTGACTCCAGAACAGGAACAGCAAAAGCTGAGTTTTCCGGCCAGTGGGATTCTCCAAGACTTCGGCCAAGAATGTCATTCGCGGGGTCCTCGCAAAGCCCTTGTATATTTATCCAGCGCCAGCCAAAAGGATTTTCAATCGGGTCATACAACCCATCCCCGTCAACTAAAATACCATGCAAGTCTTTCTCGTGGAATCGAGTAGCAATTAAAATTTGAGCATAGTTATTGGTTCTTCGAGTGGACATTTGCTCTCCCCACCAACTCTCCAGATTCTCGAGAGCCGCTTTTGAATCAGAGGACTTGAGCGGATCGTCGATCAGAGCGACTCCAATCCCTTTCGATGTAATGTCGGTTGTCCCTGAAGTGAATCCTGTTAGAACACCACCAACAGAGGTGGAAAGAATATAACCACCACCAGTTAAGTCGTATTTAGAGTCCTTGTTGAACCCCGAAAACTCGGGAAATATCCGGCGATAGTTCGGACTCTTCATCATAATGACGGCGTCTCTGTGAAACTTCTGAGATAGGGACGCACCGTAAGAGGCCAGAATATGTTGTGTCTTCTCATCTTTTCCGATAAGCCACGCCAGAAACATACTGGATAGCATTGACTTTCCGGATCGCGGGGGGCAGGAAACGATTAGACGACGGTATCGTCGATCAAAAAGGTCCTCGAATGCACTCGCAATAATTTCGTGAAAAGGGGCAACCTTCAAGTCCCCGTTCTTCATAATGTCGCAAAAGGCGAGAAAGCAGTCCCGAGCCGCCTGATAACGATAGTTTTGAATTACTGATTTTGGAGCCTCGAGTAGCTCAAGTTCCCTCAGTCCGCGTTGGTACTGCCGCCATCTCGACCTTTCTTCGAGCTGGGAAGCGTGAGTGACTGAGGGTTCTCTGTAGTTCATAAGCCGTTAGGGCCACCGTTCTGGAGCCTGAGGAGAAGTTCCCCCACCTTCCCGTCATATTCTTTCGCAAGTTCCTGCTCACTTTTGGCCTCGCTCTCCGCCAAAGACAAGACATCCGAGGTGATTTCCCGATGAGCCTTGACGGCAGAATTGAAGACAGTGACAAGATCTCGAGTGCTACACTCTTCCAGTTGATCTTTCAGGAGTTCGAGAGCGTCTTCCGCAACCTGAAGTGCCTGAGTTGCCAGCGCCTCCTTTTGCTTAATGATCTTTTCTGTGGCGTTGTTCATAGCGTTTTTCTGCATTTGGCGCACCCGGTTGTTCGAACGGGGTAGGACTTAAACTTTTGAATCTCTTTCAAGATTGACTGCGCGAGTTCGAGATTATTGGCTTGAACTGCGAGTGAGTATCTTTTCCAGAGTTCTTGTGGGGTGTTCATTAGCACAGTCTCGGGGGATTTGGTCCGCCTTCGCAAGGTAAGCATCCGAGTTTCCAGAGGGAGTTGATTGAAGCCAACTCAAAGGAGTCCTGTATCAACCAACCTTTACCCTGGGGCGATTGAGCGACAAAGTAGAAACGACCCTTGGCGGTTTGAATGAAAATGTCCATCTTGACCCCAATCAGAGTCCCGCCCATTAGAGTCTGTTGCCTACCGCTCGGCTCAAGTGGATCAGAGTATAAAGTTTGGGTTGCTCCCTTCACAACGGCAAATTCTCCGACGGTAAAACCGGACGTCCAAGTCGCATCAAGAACACTATCTGGATCAATCGTCCCGGTGGAGGACCCAAGCACCGTGTTTCTCCAGAGCTCTACCGCGTAGCGAACAAGCTTCTTTCCAGAGTCAACGTAGAAAACCTCCTTGATGGGCTCCTTTGTTGTCGCATCCCAAACTGTAACAACTAGGTAACCTTCTTCTGTGTAGCTATTGTTACTCAAGAGGTAAATGGGTTGGTTAAGCGGGTCCTGAATGAAGACTTCGTCAGGAGCGCAGACATAGACCCAATCCCCAGACTGTGTTACTTCATTGCTCCACCTAACACCAAGGGCCTCCGTGAAAGCCGCTTCGAGTTCATTCGTTCCAGGATACCAAGGAATGTAAATACTCCCTGTCGCTTCATCGACAACTCCGGCAAGAGGGAGTGTAGTCGCAACGTTCTGACCGGGGAAGATCTGTCGACAATCCCCCCTTTGAACACAAGGGTCAAGGGCTATATAAGGTAAAACTTCCTCAATCGTTACGGCATAATTCTGGGTGTAGGTGTATTGTGACTCTTCTGTGATTCCTGTGAAGTTAGAGGAGCTACAGCGAAAGGGTTCCAAGACCTGAACATACGCACCTGACGGGGCACTTCCAGATATCGTAATCTTAGCTCCCATTAAGAGCTGAGTGGCGAAATCGTGAGCTGAGCTTGTTAAGTAATTTTGGCAAGAGAAGTTTAACTCAAAGTTAAGGGTTTCTTCGTAAATAAATGGTACTCTATTCTTGACGTTAGAAGTAGAGTTGACGAATCTGACCACAATGTTATTCGTTTGGGATACAACACCTTCTTTCTCCACAGCATCCGCAAGACGAAGAATGTTGACCCCCAAGGGAATTAGTGGGGAAGCAATCAGTGAATCACACAAAAACTGCTCTATTCTAGTTATGGTGTCTAGTTTCAATTTGTTCTCCTGTTACTAAATAGAGTAGACTCGATCATTGAACTACCCCTTGGCGCACTTAAGGAAAGTTTGTGTCGGAGCTGCCGCGAGTGTAACCACCTGCATCGTTCGGCTCATTATGCTGTATGGCACCACCGAGATCCTCAAAGTTTCTAGGGGATATCCAGTTCGGATACGATACATTCTGGCCCGTGGCTCCAAATCCCAGGCGGAAATCTGGAGCTTGATCCCCAGCCGTATCAGAGTTCCACCCGCTAAGCCCTTTTCCAGATACGCTGTTATATTTCTGAGGAATTCCCCATGTTCTCAGAATTCCCCTCTTTGTGTCAATTGCTGAGTCTCCATGACCTGCGCGAATGGCAGTCATTTCCCTCTCGGCATCTAGTTGCTTCAGGGCTTCTACGTAATCTTTATAGACGTCTTCTCTTCTTCGGACGTTGTCTAGGTAGTACCTTGCGATTATGAGCGCAGTTCTTCTGCGGTTGCTTGTTATTAAGACCCTTCCCGCTTTCCCTGACTGTTCGATATATGAATCGATTAACGCATTTGCGTCTTCAATCGCCATTCGCATTTTTGCTACATTGACCGTAGTCGCGCTGGCATCATCAATGTTTGTGAGCTGGATAGCCTCCTTTAAACCATACGCGACAATAAAGTCGTCCGGTGAAGCACTTTTAGGGTCCGATTTGTATTGGGAAAGGGTTCCGGAGCGATCTTGGTACGGAAAACCATACCCTCCGATTGTTTGACCCAGGTTAGAATTCTTGTGTGAACCGTCAGAAGTTTCATCGGGGGCTAGAGTGTTCCTAACTGGAAACCGGTAAAAAGCTCGAACAGCATTCCTCTTCTTAACAACGTCGTTGGCTGAGGGAGGGATTGGACCTCGCATGCAGACATTGAGATCTAAAGGGGGTTCATATGAGACAAAAACTTCATCCCAAGGAGATAGGGAGCTATCGATCCCTAAACTAACCATTGTATCTGAAGAGTATATGAGGGTCAGAACTCCGAACTGCCCGTAGTTGACAGTGAAACTGTTTACAGGAACGCTAATTTTTGATTCAAGAGGGCTGTCAAAGTAAAGGATAATGTTAGTGGGTGTTGTTAGAGTAGCTTCCTTAATCTTCGGAGTGGCCATCGTTATTTACCTATTAAGAAATCTTCTGGATCATTTGTTAGAGGAAAAAAGTTCTCAGAGACCCAGAAGGGGTACGCTTCTCTTCGAACTTGAATTGAAAAGCCTTGCCCAGGGCTATACAAACAGTTTGCCAAAAACTGAATTGCGAGCCGAAGGGGCCACTCATCTCGAAAATTAATCCACCAATCTTCGATTATCACTAACTTACCCGAAACCATGTACTCTAGTCTTGCTACGACGTCTCCCCCCTTGAATTCAGGGGTAGGGTAATCGAATGTTTGGGAAACGGAATCATAGGGTGCTCCATCCCATTTTACGAGGATGTATCGCAATTGACTGTCGTCCTCCTGCAGGTACAGGAAATCCTGGAATATGAACTCTCGTTCACGATAAACAGAAGGTCTTCGGATTGCCATCAGATTTTCATTAAGACACGAAAACTACCGTTTTTTCCGGCTATCACGCCTTCACGGTACTCAACACCATTCACAATCAACCTGTTTGTGTCGGTGACGTCAAGAACTTTGATGTCTTTTTGACACGTTACGGTTTCCTCCGATTGAATGGGTTCGCGAAAGAGGCTTGGAACGGCCACATTGAGCAATTCTTGCGTGAGGGACGAGCCTCCAATTGTGAAAGAAAGATTTGCCTGAATGTTGTTTGCTGAATATATTGAACCATAGACAGACACATCTTCGACGACGCCGAGGGAAGTGTAGAACACTGGGGCAAGAGGATTTGTCGCGCTTTGGCCAAAACCCGGAGCGTTGACAAACCCTGGATCATAGTCTTCTGTAAAAGTCATTTGAAGGGGTTCGGTAACTTGGGAAGTTGATCAAATACGGTTTTTATCGCCCCTGCGGGATTTGACAGAGCGGAAAGGACAAATTTGGTAGCCCCCGGCGCATAGTTCTGCAAAGATTTCAAGGCAGTCTCTTTCACAAAAGTGGTCGGATCCGCTACGATCTTCTTAAGCTTTTCATATAGGGAAAGAGCTTCTTGAGCTTTCTTCAACGCATTGAGTGCAAATTTGGACCCAGGAACTGTTTCAACAGCGGCAAGGATTTCTGGGGCATAAGCTGTAGTGAATGCGCCGGGAATATCGTTCACGAAACCTGAATTTCGAGCGAAAGATAGGGCTACGTTTTGGTCAAACAAGGGGCCATCTTTAAATTCGAGAGGCTTAATGTCACTCATAGGGGGTGGAGCCCAGGCAGCATCAGCTCCCCAAGGGTTTCCAGCGGGGCGGGTGCTGTATCCAGTCCTCCCTTCTTTTTTCATCTCCCTGTGACTGGTTACAAAAACGTGGTCATAAGTGGCAGCCATTTGTCCTGGACTCGGGCGATTTCCTGAAGAGTCTACTTGGGAAGTGACGTCGTTCCCTCCTGCGTGGCCATGGGCCAAGTCTGAGTGGCGCACCCATATGTATTTTCCATCTCTTTTGAGGCAAACGCAAACCCAATCTGAGTTCATCGGTCCTCCTTCCTCTACCACAGAGCAACCGTGATTTTCTTTGCAGGCAGGTGGCAAACTACCGGCCGGATAGACCGGTAAGCGTGTCATCGTAGTGTTGTTAGGAAGATCAAAGTCTTTTTGGGCCTCGTCGGTCAGATTTTGGGGGTCAAACAGAACATCCTGTAATACAGCATAGTGATACTGCCCGTTACTTAGAGAGATATTCACCCTTTTGCCTACCAAAGACTCTGGCATTCTTCCCTTGAATGGGGGAGAGACGTCTATCCAGTGAGAGTAGTTGCTCGCTTCACCTTTTCGGGAAAGGGAATATTCCCCCGCACCCTCCACAGCGGGAATGTCTTGGGGATTCAGCGCATCAAAAAGAACTTTGACTCGCCCTCGCTCCTCCGGGTCTTCCACGCTCACAATCTTCCCTCTAACTGTTCCACCAGAAGGACCCTTGAAACCCTGGCTCTCAAGGGCTTTTATCATCTGAGCCGTTTGTTTTATCCAGGGAACGTTTCGAAGGTTATGAGGCATCTCGAATCAGGACTTGGTAGTGAATCTTAGTGTTCTTCTAGGGCTTCTTCGGGGGACAACTCTGGGTCTTCTTTGAACTTTTTCTTCACCTTCTGACTCATCCTCTAACGGGAGGATTTCTTCAGCGATTTCCGAAGAAACCTCTACAGACTCAGTGTCGTCTACCGAAACATCCGCGAGTGGTATCTCTTCCATTGCTTCCGGGCTTTGCTCGATTCCATCGATATCCTCGAAAGTTTCGATAAAAGTCCAATCCCCTTCCGGCGCGAGGCTCTCTGCGTCCAGCTTTTTCTTTCTTGTTGCCATGCTTGACTTTCGTATAAAGTGTTTTACCCTGCCGAGACTAGATCGAAAACTGCTTCACCAGCGGAGGACAAGTCTGCAGCGAAAAAGGCATACCCCACCTTGAAGTGGTTTACATCCTCCAAATTATCTGAGGAACTCGGTCCACAGATCGGAGGAAACTTATAGATACTCGCATCCCAAACGGGTGGTGACATTGCTTCAAGAACACCAGCTTCAATGTCATTAACAAGGAAACCTGAGAGGTCGAAACAAGCTGCCGACCTAAAGTACATACCGACCCAGTTACCATAGTCCGGAGAGGAAAGAGGTTGACTCAATTCCGCTCTGCGATTGTGCAAAGGTTCATAGTTCTGAATTTCTGCCTCGTCAAAGTCATCATATGGCCGATCAAAACCGGAAAGAACATCAGAGTTATCAAAGTCAAGAGAGGAAGCATCGTAGGAGTAAGCAATCTCAGAGTAGAGATATGGCTCACTGTAAAGATACGTGTGTTGTTCCTTAGGTTTTCCGTAAATCAGTACCTCTTCGTATATTTCAGGAACGAGATCGGACTGAGAACAGGACATTTTCTCCGGGTTTGTTGAGGATCCCCAGTAGCCGAAATTCTGACAAACCAGGTTCACCTTTTGCCACTCCGCCCCATTCCTTTGATAGGATGGGGGGAGACGTAGGAAGTATCTTTCCCAGTTGTCATCTGCTGGGCCTTGATTTTGATCTGCAACTAGTGGGTTAAGATATCTCAGGGAAGACAACTCCGAAAGGGAATCCGTAACTTGAAGGGCTTCTGTCTTCCACACTCTTAACAACTTTTGCGAATTCTCAACATTTGAGGACATGTAGTACTGCAGACCACTAAAAACTACCTCAGATATGTCGTGTCTGAAGACGGTTGTTAGAGAGTCAGAGATTGTAATGACTGGAAGAGTTATGACCCCTGTGTAAGAGATCGGAATGTATTTAAAGGTGAAAAGTCCGTCTCCAGAATCGATCGTGTAACTTATTTGAAAGTCTTCATTCTGGTAAGAATCATTGGGGGAAAGCAAGGTGTCGTTGCAGTAGACAAGAATGGAACCAAAGTCGATTGTTACCGGTGCAGGAAGAACGGAATTTTCATCATTTATAGCAACCCAGTCCCCCGTAAGTTCCCACTCCGAAGTCAAAGGGTCTTGTTGCCAATTGCTGTAGTAAAAAATTCTCGCAAGGCGGTTTTCTGGTACGGGAACTGAAAAATCCCAATTCAGCTCTCCGCCCACAGGGTTTGCGAAATTAAGGGAACTTTCGAACAAACGAGTGTCACCGATGTAACGGAGATAAGAAGGAGGGGAAATGTACCACGCTCCTGCATAAACATCCTTCATCAGGAGCAACGGGTACTGACCTGTTATGGTAGCCCCAAGGTTCTGGACTCTATAATTTCCTGAACTTGATGTTAGACCCAACGAATCCAGAATCTTGATTACTACTTTCTCAGGGAGAACAGTCGCATTTGCGTCAAAACTAGGCTCATCATCGAAAATGATTAGGAAGAATGTCCAGTAAGGGGAGTCCTCCCTCTTGTAGATTTGAACTCGGCATGGACCTGAAAGAGGTTCTACAAGACCCTCAATCCCAAGGGAGGGGTTCAGACCGGAAGCGTCTAGAATGTCTACAAGACAACCTGAGGGAATCTCGTCGGGGAAAGCTAGAAAGCTCGAAACATCGGAAAAAACGTAGTCCGGAGCGGGGCCGACTTCAGGGTTGTACGGATAGGCAATTTCCACCCATGGTCCGCAGTTTAAGGAATCCCCTACAAACACTGAGAAGTTACCTGTCTGACTGTTCCACCAAACTCTTCCGAACTCTGGGCTTGGCGAGTCGGGCTCTGTAGACGCAATCTGATAGTAAATGTGATTCAGAAGGGAGTCAAAGGAAATGGATCTTTCAAACTCTCCAAGGTAGACAGATGTTTCATCATCAAATCCATGAAGGTTCAGGGCGTCAAACACAAAGTGAAACGGGAATTTCCCTCCTTTGTTGGACCAGACTCCTTTGAAGTTCTGAATAGTGCTGGAATTAACCCAGTCAGAAGGGTCTGTCCAATCTTTCAATCGAACTCGTAAAGACGACAAACCGTAGGTCAGAGTTTCTTCAATGTTTGTATCATTCTTTGTTACGGGTGGAACATCAATATACCACCTTTCCCGAGTGAAATCATACTCCGGGTTCACGGTATCGAGCCCTATCTGGAGAGAAACCGGTTTATCAAAGAAGTAACGAGAACCTTTGAAAAGCGTATTGAACAGAACAGGAAACTGGAAGTTCGTGTCGAATGACGGATAAAGACTTAAGGAGGTTCCGCTAACTTGACACAAGAACGAAAAGTCTCCTGAGACCCCTGCGGACTTTCTCGAGAAAGGGGTAGGTAGAGCATTGGGGCTTAGGACTTTTAGTTGATTATTGGAGTTGATATCTTCTACAAACTGCTCCGTAAAAGTTCCGAAGTCTAAGAAGTATAGATCATTTTCTGAGGACAGACTCAGAAGGGTGTAAGTCTCGTCCCCTAGGAAAAAGGTCTGTCCAGCCTGGATACGTGGGTCTGCTTTTACAACGACTTTATTATCCCAGTTTCGTACTTCTACGATTTCGGGAAAGATGAAACCGTTGTAAATACCGTAAGAGCCTGTTTGAAGGCTTCTTTTTTCTGTTACGGATGATGCGAGATTATTCCAGTAATTGGGACCGTTCCATCCCAAAAGTTGAGCCAACCAATCTAATTGGGAATTTACACGGCTCTCAGTTAGAGCAACTGTGTCCAGCTGATCTGGTGTTAAGTAAAGGTCTGTGCTTCCGTAGTTTTCAAAGTCTTTTACGTTGAAAGTAGAATTTAGTTCCGGCACTTAGACCTCCACCGTTATAGATTGTTCTTGTAGTCCCAAGTATTCTTGGTATAGGCACTCTGAAGGAGACATCCACAATCTCGAGTAATCTTTGACTTGCTCATACATTTCTTTCAGGTTGTCGTCCCATGGTAAAGTTAACCAGTCTGCGATCGGCTGATATTCATTATTGGCCGTCTCCCGAAGATCACGAATTCTTTGCACTCGAAAGGACTGGTCTATGTCCACAGAAGCGAGTTTGCAAAAGGAACTTTCCACCACGTCGCCGCCGAGGTTTGTGATTCGCTTTGGAAACGAGTTCTCAGGGTATGCTACTAACTGATATGTTGTGAAGGCAGTCGCAGGCTTTCTTTTTAGCGTGATTGTTCCGGAGACTCGGATGTCGTAGACAGAGACTTTGGAATCCTCCCATGAAATCTTCCAACCTCTCTGCGCTATCGGAGTCGCCAGTGAGAACTCAAAATATTGACCGATTGAGTCTTTCTTCACACTTGTGGAAGTGACTTCAGTCCATTGAGGGGAGGTGCAGTACTGATTTTCTTCAAGCTCTTCGTCACACAGCATGTAGTATAGAGTTGCCGCCCCTGATATGGATGTTCCGGGAGGGCACCTCAGAAGGATTCGGGAGTAACTTGAGGAATAAGGGCTTTGCCAAGATAGGTGAGCGTCCCCTGAGTAGGAGGAGAAGAACCCGTCGTAGTTTCTCCAGGATCTTCTAGAATCTCCTGTGAAAGCGAACTTCGGAGTGTAACGCCAGCCTGTGACTGAATCAGTTCCACTCGAGACCAGAAGGTCTTGACCGGACAAGGAAAATTCTTCGACAGAATACGGGGAGATGATAGGGGAGTCTTCATAAACCAGCTGGTAAGCCAAAAGGTATTTGGTATTTACCATGTTCATCGCCTGTAAGTCGATGATTACAGAGTTTACGTCAAGGGAGCCATACTTCCAAACAAGCTTCCCCGATTGAATAACTAGAAACTTTTTATCCCCGGATTCAGTGACTTGACAAGTTCCTACTCCAGTGCTTGCAGAACCCGGAGGGGAGTATATGAATGAACTATCATCTTCGTAACCGAAGAATAACTTGTAACGTTCTGAAGCGGAGGGAAGGCGGTCGTATATTGGCCTTCCTGAAGAATCCCACTCGGTCGGTTGTGGTGAAAGCCTATTTACAGCTACATACTGCGGAGACAGATTGACCCCTTGCTGAAAGGTTGAAGAAGTCTGTATTTGGGCGCTTCCGTTAGAAAGCGGGGTCAGAATTTGGCTCATAGGGCGAGTGTTCCGTTCTTATAGTCCGGAGGAGTGTACGGGAAAGTAGACTCAGAGTACCACGAAAGTTGAGGGACTTCCTCTAGGTTCGCTGTGTTCTCCCAAACATACACAATGGTAGGAGAGGAATTAAGGCTCCTGCCATAGTTCTTAGGAATCACTGAAATCTGGCACGATCCGAGTTTAATTGAAGAAGTCTCGGTCCCATACTGGGATAGAACGGATTCTTCGCAACGATAGCTGACAACAAACCGAAGCAGGTTTCTTCGATACTCCTCATACCTAGCTGTATTATCCTCTTCAATTCCTGTCCAAGACGTTACAAGACTTTGTGGAGTGAAGGCTTTCATCACTCTGTAAAGGTTGCGACCGTCTTCACTCAGAATGGTGTCCTCAGCAGTCTCAACGTACTCCGGACTGTAGTAAGGAATGTAGTCAGAACTCTCTTCAAATCCGTCTACTGAGGGATCCGATTTGATGAAGACACCGTTGTTGAGGTAAACGTCAAAGTTGAACAAAGGTGTGACTGCAGAAGTAGCTGTGAAGGAGAGAACGTCAGAGCCTTCCCGGAAGAATGTTCGATCCCCTAGGAAGAATGTGAACATTCTATGTATATCCTTTGTTACCACCTCGCTCTGGAGATCTGTCAAAAGTTGTGTAAACAAGGCAGGGGTTGGCGCCAGATCATACACCGAACCATCAGCTAGAAGATCTCGGATGTTTGTGCTGCTTGGGGTGAAGAACGAAGAGGCGATGTAGTACTTTGGAGCGGAACCAGAGGATTCCTTGTACAGGAGGTACTGTCCCCCCTTAAACCGTGCTCTATACTTATAGACAGGGAGCCCATTTGACCCATCAAACAGCTGAACTTCTTGCAGTGTTCCTGACGTCACAAGATCGTCAAAGTATTGGCTAACCGTTAGCTCGTTCGGGGCAAAAGTGAAAGAAGAGATTACATAAGCGTACTTAACGATAGCACCTTGTTCCACGTCCACGTAGTTGTAGAAAGGGTCAACTATAGGACTCGGACCACTTCCGACTTGCGGTGTACACACCCAGGTTCCTGCGGAGTAGGAAGACCCGGTCTCGAGGCTTGTGGGAACTACGGAAGAACCGATGGCAGAAGTCAACTGAGCTCCGGAAATGTCGTTTGTTTCGGGTTGCAGAGTGAAATTCTGAGACACGAGCCAGGCGAATCCACCTGGTCTGCTGTTCAAGGGAATAGCGGAGGGTGGGGAGTTTGGTATGAACTCTCCAGAAGTGTAATCGTACTCTATGATATCGGGGTCGATAGTCCCGTCGGTTTCATACACATAAGAATTACCGACTACCCATGGTTGGAAAGTTTTCACCCCACTTATCCTACCGCTTGCGATCAGTGGAAGAATCTGCGAAGAAGAGCTGATGTTTAGGTTCTCCAGTATCACATGGAGTCCTTGCTGAGCGAGATCCGCAGCCCCATCGTAGTAAACGATGTCCCCTAAATTAAAGGAACCAGCCGTTAGGAATTTGATTTGCTTCAGGGAGAGGTTTCCGTAAACGGTTTGATCAAACTTGTCTGTGGAGTAAGGAGTGAAACTTGAGTCAACAGGGTAGAAGGTTGGGTTTGGGTTGTAGTCTACGACCAAATCCCTCTCTGTTAGAAGGTATTCGGTTGGCTCAAAGTCGTATACGTTTGTGTAAGTTGCTGCGTTCGGGCTGAGTTGACTCGGAGTATTGTAGGCAACAGAGGCCTCAATCGTCGGGTCACGAAATCGAGTGGCTGAGTCAAAAGTGGAGTAAAATGCCGCGTCAATGTCGCTTACCGTAGGATTGACGTCGGCTGGGAAGACGTTTCCGGGAGTTAGGACTGAGAACAACCTGTCCCGAAAGTTGAGGGAGGATTCACGATAGTTGCTTCCGAAGCTGCCATTGGCATCTACTTCCAGGGTCAGATTGTACTGAACTTGGCTCAGAGTGATCGGATAGAGGTACGCTCTGTTTTCGATCGGGAGGGAGTAGTTGATGGCATTCTGACCGGCTGTTAACTGTTGCTCAGTCAATTCGGTCCCGTTTGGGCCGAGGACGAAAAAGGAGACTTGACCGTTGGGAATCTGGTAGTCAAGGTCGTAGTTGTAACCGTAGAAGCTGGTTCTATTTGGCTGAACTGAGGTTAGAGTTCCGACTCCAAAAAGGTCCGTGAAAAAGTCTTGCCAGTCACTCTCGCTTACGGGGTTTCTTCGGCGGAGAAGGGTGAAAAATCTTTCCTGAACTTCCTGAAACGTTTCAACGTCACTTCCTCCCACAGCAGGCTGCGGGTTTGTGACTGAAAAGTTTGTGAGCCCAATGTTTGTCGATCCCGTGATCGTGTTAGAGGGGACGTTGTAGATGGTTCCTACATACTTTGAGTAAACGGGAACCTCCCCTACGCTATCGCCCGCAGGAATGACCAGATCGTCCGATGAGACAAATTCGTAACTCTCTCCAGAGGTTAACTGCGAATTTGTAGAGAAGATGGACCCGGCTGGAAGAGTTGTTTCCGTCTTTGATGGCGGGATTGTAACCTGTAGGAGCGTGGCAGCTGGTGTTCCGAGCCTTCGCATCGCGCCTAGGAAAGGCCCGATCCACTCAATCAGAATTTTCTCAGGGAGCTGGTTAGCCCAGTACAGGAATTCGCCCTGGGCGAAAGCCTGCCCCTCGAGAAGAACGGCTAAAGGGTTTCCAGCGCTGAAGTCATTTAGCGTCCGGTTTGAAGCTTCGTAAACCTTTTGTGCCGCTGCCTGAACTAATTGAGCCTCATTTCTTGGGTCAATGGGTACGGAGGGAAGCGGGGAGTATCTGGCCATGGTTCACTCTATCAGTAGGTCCCGTTATCGACTACAAGATTCTGGAATTGGTCTGACAAAACTTTCTTTGTGATTAGGTCAGAGTCCTGCAGAGCGGCAAACTTGTCAGCGATGGTCGGAGGTGGAATCGTGACTCCGTTGGCATCATCGTACTTTAAGTTTGTGAGATAACTTCGCGGAGAATTCTCAAAGTTTTGAGGCTCTAAAGGATTTTCAATCGGGTCGAATCCGAAATTCCAATACCCTGAAACTACTTTTCCCCCGGAAATCGGCTGGCCAGTGATAAATGATCCTGACCCAGAAAGCGTTGGCTGACTTGTGGAGAGGGTGATATAGCGATTATCAAGCCCGTCCGGGCCTGTTGTCACAAGGGACTTGAGCCCCAAGGGATCATAGTGCCAGTCTAAGTCTTGGCCGTCAAAGTAAATCTGCCGGGAACCATTCAACCACTTGCTTGTTACTATCACTCCCGGGGAGAAAAAAGTCTTGGCCATCTATAAGAGTACTAACCGTGATTCATCTAGTTTTACCCTTGGATTGGTAATAAAAAGCCCCGAACGGGTCGGGGCGAAAAAACTATGAAAAACTGAATCAGGTACGATCCCAAGAGTTAACCGTTAGTTCGATTTCGATCTCTTGAACGTCGCCGCTTTCGCGGTCGGCTTCAGCCGTGTTGAGTGAGACAAATTGACAGCCGTAGCATGTGTATTGTCCACCAGCAGGGGCGGAGCCGTTTCCAACGCAGTCTTTTGGAGTGACGGTAACTGTGATTTCACGACAATTGTACTGGAGCCAGTAAACCTCAAGCTGCTTGAAGATCGTTGGATCGTAGGGGGCAGTAAGAGTGATGTTATCAGCTTTTCTTGGGCCGACAACATGGTAAATACGGTTTCCAGTTCCGTTGGCGTATTCACTGCTGTCTGAGGAATCTTTGATTCCTGAGAACTTCGTGAAGGTAGCAATCAGGGTTGGTCCATCTGGCGCGACGAAAGAAACTTCGTACTGGGCCTTAGTAATGGGTCTGAGAATAGCCATTTGAGCACCTCCTTAGTTCCTATCCGATCAGGACAGGATGTCGGTGATCATAGCGCCAGAACCGATAAGACCAGTTGCACCAAGGCCGACCAGGTTGATCACACGCTCGATAGTGATTTCTGCGCGGACAACGCGACGCTCACGGATGTAGTACTCAGGGCGGACAGCGGGTGTTCCGGTGAGTTGATCAAATTTGTTAACGCGAAGGCTCTTTATCCTTCACTTCTCCGTATTTTTACGGAGTTCAGACTATATCTTCATCCTTAAATTCTTTTATGAACCTTTGAAGAGTTTTACACCTGTAACCTTTCTTTCCTGTTCCTAAGCCAAGAAATTGGCCTAGTTTTACGTCTCCCGGTTTGCCATTTTCCAACCAGACACTTCTTATCTCTTCTTTTCGACTTTCTAAGTCTTTGTTAGAGTTGGGGTGATCTTCACCGCTTAAGGTATTTGGGGAGGCGAGTCTAGCACGGGATTTTTTTTTCTTCCGAGTTTCCGTCAACCTCTGTCCTCGTAGAGATTCAGAGATTCTTTGGTTATGCTCACTTGATCGAACATAGTTCAACTTTAAGTGGGAGTAAACTCTGCTATTTCCCGAACAGCTCATTCGGAATATAGCGTAGAAAAGTCCTTCGTGATCTGGAAACATCTTATTCAACAATCGATGTAAAACGAAATGTTGTCTCGGAGTTGGGTAGCTAAGGTTGCTCTTTTCCCGAGGATGTCCCCCTAAGCACTTAGGGATTATGTGGTGCTCTTCAGTTTTAAAGGTTCTTGGTTTCTCGGAAGGTGTTACTGAGATTAGTTCCCAGTAGCATCTTTCGTACTTGTTTCGGTAAAAGCATTTAAGGAGTGGGGCACTCGTGGACGAGTTATTGTTGTCGAAACTCATCGTCTAGTCGTTGAACCTTTTTACTTCAATCAGTTTAGTCCTGATTCGACGAAGTAAACTTGGCTGCTGATTACCTTGTATTTCATTTCTGAAACCGTCAGGTGTCCCAGCAATTCACCCCATTGACCTGCTGATCAGGCAGGTAATTTGACGTTACCGTCAAACCACGCATCTAACTCGCTTGAATGGAACGATGTTATTAACATACGTGTAGGCAAAAGCCGGAGTTGCGGCGTTAGCACCACCAGCAGGCATGATGGAATCAGAAGGACCACTCGGGCTGTAGAACAGGAGGATTCCGTTAGCCGGGAATACCGGTTGGAGGGTTCCGTCTTGTGCCAAGTAACGACCTTCTGCAACGCGAACACCACGCTCGAGACCGAAGTAGCGAGCAATGACGTCAGTGTCGATGCTGTCAGCGCTGGTGTACTTGATACGCTCAAGGATCGCCTGGTTGGTCAGCAACAGGTCAAAAACTGCAGTTCCAAGAACGGCAGAGTTCGGACGAATACCGATCTGGTTAGCAACGGAACGCTTAAGGGTCTTCACGTCTTCGATGGGGTTCGAAGAAAGAGCGGACCACGCAGCAGGACCGGAAGCGGCTGCATAGGCGGTGTTGAAATCTGTCCAGGTTTCGAAGCCGAGGCCAGTTTGAGAACCGGGAACGGTGTTCCAGGGCTCATAGGGGTTGTAGGAACCAGTAACGCTAACGGCCTGAGAAACAGTATACTCATAAGAGTTCATGATTCTCGACATTGCGTTCCTTGTTTCAATCGCCCGGAGGTCGACTTGTGCAGGACCTTCCCCAGCGTTCTCGATCACTTCTTCTGGAAGTTCCCAAGCCACGACCTCTTGTTCGAGGGCGTAGGGCTCAGAGTCGTAACGGCTCTGAACGTAGGGAATGTTGGTTCCATAGGCACGACGGAAGTCGTTGATTGCGAATTGTTCCTTACCAAAGCGCAGAATACGTCCTGCACGGGTAGGAGTGTCTACAACAGGCGCAATAAAGTTTGCGATGTTTGTAGACGGGAGCATGAAACCTTGTGCTAGCGTTGTGAGGATAGGCAAATTGTTATCTTAAGGGCTTTTTATCCCTTAACTCTTTTCATTGGATTCTGAAAAGTTCAGACTATATCATCATCCCGGATTATAACCTCTAGTCCACTCTTCGGAAGGAGGGGAGAAACTTCGCCTCCTCTCTATTTCACCTGAAGAATTAACTCGGGACCAGTAAACTTTTCCTTTGTTCTTTGATCCCGCTTCGGCCATTGCAGGGCTAATTCCCTTGCCTCTGCCCCTCACCCGACCTTCCCCTGGTGACTCGTAAGATCGTCTAGTAATTCCGTCTTTATTCCACCAAGGGAGTTTTCCAGTAGTCTTTCCTCCTCTTTGGGCTTGGCTTCTCCCTTCCGGTGTATTCAAAAGATAATTTCTGACAGCCGAGCTGTTTGCCAATTTGTGCTCTTTTGAAATCGTCTTACCTTTGTGAATCTTACTAATCTTATCTTTCGTCTCTTGAGAAGTACCCCCCTTTCTCCGAGTGGAAAGGGTTTCTGAGCATAAAAGCCTAAGTTCTTCGTATTCCTTTGGGGTTAAACTTTTTCCGTTCTTGTGACTCATAATCCACAGTGCGGATTTGAGCTTTGAATGTTCCGGGAAGGTTTTAACCAGAAGCTGGTGAGCGATCAGGTGCTCTGAAGGTGTGAGGTAAATGAGGTTTTCTTCTTCATCGGAGCCCCCAACACATTTCGGTATAATGTGGTGTCTTTCCGAGTAAAAGTCGGGTTTCGATCTTCTGTTCGGGAGAAGGTCTTCAATGAAGGAAAATAATCCATGGAGCTGGGCACTCGTGGGAGATTTATTCTTGGGTCAGTCATCTCCTAGTCGTTGAACCTTTTTACTTCACCCTATCTTAACGGTAGGGACCCGAAGTAAACTTGGCTGCTGATTGGCATCTCAGCGTTTCAGCAATTCACCCAGTTTTCGATCTTCATTACTGAAGAAAGGGACCTTTTTAATCCACGCCAGCGTAGGTTTGTTGAAGATTCATCATAATTAATGATTTCCTTTTCTAGGTTGACTTCAAGAATTGCTTTCGCAATTCGGCCTGCGTTCGAAAAGATTCGACTCGCAAGCTACCAAGTTATACCCCACTTTTCCCCGCCGCACAAAAAAAAGAGCCCCTTTCGAAGCTCTCGGGAGAGAAAAACTGAAGAGGCTCAGTTGAAGGAAACGATCAGGATGGTGCGACCACCGATCTCAACAATCTCACGAATGAGAGGAGTAGTTCCGTCAACGGTAACCTCGATTCCACCATCAGCGGCGGGGAGGGCCTTTCCGTTCGGGCCAACAGCGAGTTGTGTGTTGAGAGCGAAAGAAGCGACGGTATCGGCGCTGACTTCAACGATCAAGGAACCGCTGGTAGCAATGGAAGCTTGGCGAGCGGTGTAAGGCTGAGCCAAGGAGGTCGGAATGTAAGCCTGGTTTACACCAACAACAGCGCCTTCAAAAGTATCGAGGTCGCCAGGGGCGCAAACTTTGTTGGAGCCAGCGTAGGTTGCGTAAGCAACAACGGCGAATTCAGGAATCTCAACGACTCCTACATCACCGTCTTCGTTGTCGGTTGCGGCTTCCCAGGTTTCCGCGTAGCGGATAAACTGCTTACCGTAAACGGGTGCGATATTAAGGGACATGTTAGTATGTGTGAAGGACTTCAAAAGTTGTTTGCTCTCGGACTTGTTTTTTACCGAGTTAAGTTGAAAGGTTTTACCCTGTGGACTAGCGATATTCGATTCGGCAGCGACATTGATCGTAGCAACGGCAATCTTGGCCCGGCATCGGAAGAGTTCCTATCGTTTGCCAACCCAATCTGCCAAAACGAGTGCAGTCAGGGCAAGTTCTCCTGTCTTGAACAGGAACTCGCCTCATTTGTTTGTAGCCTTGTTCTCGGCGAACGTAATAGTCGCCGAGACTAAAGAAAGAGTAGCTGGGATTTGCAAGGTAGCGAACTACACGAGATAGAACCCTTGGCCAAGAGATTAAAGAACCCTCGAGAAAGTCCTGAGGGGATTCCTCGAAAAGCTCTTGAAATTCCACAGTGGTATCTCCGACCAATAGTGACCCGTTTTGTAGGGCTTGTTCTGTCTGGTTCAGAAAGTCCACAAGTGGGGGAAGCATTTTTCCCGTCACCACGGGCCAAGCTCGCTCGAGCTTTTTTTCAGGGGAAGAGGATCCTGCGCCAAGGTACACTGAGGCGAGAGCAGAAGTGATCGTCTCATCGACTATAGATCGGAAATACTCCTCCCAACGAATTTCCTTACCATGAAAGGCTTTCACAATTGTTTTCGCTCGAGAGTTCATAACCTCTTCGAGTTTTTCAAGTGTCTTTACTTTCAGAGCCAAGTTTTTCGCTTGAGTGAAGTATTCCCCTCTCTTTTTAGTCACTTGGCCTACCAAAGTTAGCAGGTCCATAATCTTCCCCTAGGGGTTCTCGCTCAATAACCCCAGTCGATGCAGCGTTTGATGGCTTCTACGTAGTCTGAGCACTCTCCGCTCTCAACCATTCGGAGAGCTTTTGTGTGGGGATCTAGATCGAAGTCATCTTCCTGAAAGACGCCATCTTGAACAACTTCACCGAAATAAACCATGTTCGGAAGGCGATCCAAGAGTTGAAGCAGCTTGGACGCAGGAGTTTCCCCTTCGGAGAATTCGAGAGTACCGAACTCGAGACCTTCGCAGTAGTTCTGCAACTCTCTTTGCGGAATAATACCATCAGTGATCTTACCTTCGGTATACAACTGGTTCACCTGCTCAGCAATTTTTTCTTTGCGGCTGCGAACCTTGTGCTCTTTGTATTCCTTCCTGAGTTTCTCATTCTCCTTCTTAAGGGAGTGGAGTTGCTTGCGAAACTCATCGAACATCACTGGATAGACCTTGGAACGAGACTGGCCCATCGAACCAGTTCCGCAGAAGGACTCAGTTTCAGCGAACTCTTCGTCCTCATCCTCCTCCTCATCTTCTTCATCCTCGTACTCATCCTCATCCATTTCCTCGGACTTGAGTTTAGCCTTACGGGAACCATATGTGGAACCGAGTCCCGTCTTAGTGTAAGGCATTTTCTCACCGAAGTCTTCTTCGGAAACCTCTTGAAGAATGGACTCAATCAGCCCATCGATGTCGTCATCGGTTAAGATATCTTCTTCAGAGTGGTCAACGGACGCCTTATCTCCAGACTTCTGGCGAAGTACTCGAACTTTTGGATTGTCAACGATGCTTTCCACATCGACAGCCAGTTCCATATCGTCAGGGTCTTCTTCGGAACGAACCGGGAACTCGGTTGGACCATCATCCCGACCGCGAGGCTCAGAACCAGAAGAGATTGCTGCCTCTTTGGCCTTCCTTGTGACTCCGTCAGACTCTTCGCTATGGTCGGAGATCGAGCCACCCTTTAAAGGAGCCCTCTTTTCTCCAGACGCCGTGTGAAGAACTCGGGAAACCTTGTTTCCTTTTGTGCTTTCGAGTTGAACCGTAATGTCCTCAGAATCAGGGTCTTCTTCAACCTTTCTCGTGAAAGAAGTTGGACCTCCGTCCCTACCTCTTGGCTCATCTCCGTCGGAGACTCCGGGTTTGTTCCTTTGAGGAAGACCTTCTTCTCCGTCGTCGTATTGATCCATGTTGTGAGCGCGGCTCTTGCCTTCAGGCTGGTCAGCCCAACGGCCATCGCTGTCGTCGTCACCTTCGGAGTCTTTACCGGTGTTAAGGCGGTCTGCGTCTTCCTCAGCACTTTTAGCAGTTCGAACACGATCTAGGTCTTCTTCGCCATTTTTGGCAATCGTATCACGATCTTCTTCTCCGCTCTCACCAACCGCCTGACGATTAGCGTAGCTGTCGCTTGTCGAACGCCCAGTTTTACCACGTCCGGCTGGGTCTTCTTCGTCTTTTTGAGCATGCTTTCCGAAAGAAGGTTTGTGATTACTCACGGTCTTGTGGGAAACTTCCGCGAACTCTCCGTCCGACTCATCTTCCTCTTCCGCATGCATCTTCTTCTTTGCCTTCATCTTCTCCATGTTCTTTCGAAGAGCTGGCGGAAGTTCACCGTGGTCTGCGTCTTCCATTTCGGCTTCGGCTTTGTGTCCACCTTTCGCTTTAGCCTTCATCTTTTCGATGTTCTTTTTGAAGGCTTCGGGGATTTCTTTGTGGTCTTCAGACATCTCATCGTCTTCTTCGAAGACTTGTTCGACGACTTGAACTTTTTGACCGTTGGCCCCCTTTCGCACACGGCGAGAGACGCCTTCTTCAAACTTTTCTTCTGGGAATTCAGTTTCCAGGTCTGCGATTGACTGAGCGGAGTCAGAGGCTTCGGCCCCTTCGCGCCCTAATTTCTTTTTCATTTCGGAAAATTGTTGAGCAGGGTTTTCGGGTGCGGTTTTTTCGTCCGCTGATTGTTGACTTGTTTCATCCGCAGTTGCTTGGGATTGATTTTCTTGGTTTTCCTCTAGTTCCTTGAGAGAGTTGTCCATGTCCCCTCGGACCTCTTGCAGTTTTTCCTTCAAGATTTCTAAGGGGCTTCTCTCAATTAGAAGAGTCGGTCCGAGTTCTTCGTCAAAGATCTCACCAATCGAAGAAGTAGTAGCAAAATCATAGACTCCTTTCTCAGAGAAAGAGAAGGCTTCAAGACCTTTTACAGAGGGTGGAGCAGCACCTAACAGGGCCAGGTGACGAGCACTCCAGTGGCCTTGATGAGGATTAACAGGGGATTCAGGGGAATAAAATGAAACAGACACTTTTCTGTAGTGGCCGTCTTTCACCAAATCTTTAGCTGCATCGGTGAAATCGACGTCCGCGTAAAGGTCCTCACCTTTCCGAACAAACTTCTTCACCCATCCAAAAGATGGTGCGCTATCATTATCCCCCGAATGCCCAATCACTAAAGGAGCTTCGTGGGTTTTAGGGTCGTAAGAATCTACAACCTGTTGGAGGTCTTCTGGAGTGAACTCTCTTTCTACCCCTTGAGCAGAGATTTGAGGACCTGCCTTAAAAATATGAACACGTTTTGTAAACACTTTGTTACTGGGAGTACTCATAACTTATTTTTACCCTTACTGGCTTTCTTATCGTCACTTTTTTCTGCAGGGTTCTCCACTTCGGGGGTCTCTTCCTCGGGAGCATCCACCTCGGGAACATCCTCCTCTGAATCTTCAACATCACCGAATACGGAGTCGAATAGATCTTCATCGTCTCCCTCTGGAGTTTCTTCCTCGGCGGTTTGCTCTTCCGGAAACTCCTCCGGAGTTTCTTCCAAAGAAGTACCTTCTTCCTCCGGGAACTCCTCTGAAGGGGCCTCATCTCCGAAAATGGAAGCGTAAAGGTCTTCCTCAGGATTGTAGCTTTCGTTTTCCTCAGGGCTTTCCTCTGTGGTGTTAAATCCCACTTCATTCTCGAGTTCGATTCTGAAGTGCCTCTCCACCCACTCTCTTCTCGGCTTGAAGCCCAACTGATCGAGCATTGACAGGTCCGAAGCTGTGAGGTTAGACTCTTCGATTCGGAATTCTCGAGTCAAGGTCGGAGCAGCCACGTCGATTCCAAAGTTTAGATCGACAATCCAACGGACCAGAGTCCTCGTAAGTAGGTGGGAAATAGCTTCGGAGATTTCTGAAGCTTTAACAATTCGGACTACGTTAGCGACTTGGGAAGAAGCTCGAGAACCGGACTCAGCTTGTCCGGCTTCATTTTCACCGCACAAAAGTAAACTGATTTCCTTATCTAGGTAGTCAATTAAACCCTTGAAAACGTCCGGGGTTCCTGAAGGATTGATAAAGTCGAGCTTGAATCCGTCTGGCAAAATGAATCCCGTCTCTTGGGATAAGTTGGTAATTCTTTCGTAAATGGAGTCCACTTCTGCTGTTGAAGCACTCAATGGCGCCGTTGCAACAACTGTCGGGGTAGCGTAACGGTCTCCGTACAAAACGTAAGACTCAAGCGCTCTTCTGCGAAACTTAACCAACGGGTACAGAATTCTTCCCATTGCCGTTCCGTAGGGGTCCCCGTTGTGTTGGGTCCAGTAGCGATTCACAATGAACTTTCTCGCCGGTAACTCAATACCCTCAAACATGCGATTGAAGGTTAGGCAGCGCATTGTGAAACCTGTTTGAGAATCTTCAGACTCCTGAAAGATGAATCTTCTTTGGTCCCTCATGCGAATGTCGTAGGGGATAACTCCGCGCTTGGACTTTTTCCACATAACCTCGCTAACGCTGTAGCCGACGATTAAAGCCTCTGCCAAACCTTTGTATAGATCGTCAATTCCCAAGTCTTCAAGAGTCTCAGCTACAAAGTCACGAATCGCAAGGTCTCCTGGTTTTCCGCTAAATTCCTGAACATACCAGGGTCTCGCAGTGATCTCCTGGGTTAATTTAGAGAAGCAGCTCTGAACCTGCTCATCATTTAGCAACCTTTGGTATACAGAGAGGGCTCTATTTCCGCCTTTCTGAATGAGAAGGTCGTCACTCGGTCTTACAATGCTGTTTCCAGAACCCGTAAACGGGGAACTGGAGCCAAACATGTAAATGCTGCTCAGGGCATATGGATTAGAAGTATAACGGCTAACTTCTCCCTGGGGGACAGGTGCTACCTTAAATCTTTGTGCCACTTAGTTTTCCCCAGCCATTTTTAAACATAGTTTCATGTTACCAAAGTAAATCGTTTCCGAAACTGAAAGAGTGGAGCACAGTCATGGAAAGTTTTACCCTGGTACTCAGTTAGCGAGACTGAAATTGAGAGGAGGCTGAGGAATTCCGTTAACCGAGTAGATGATCGAAACACGGTATATTCCCTCTTCCCCTCCAGTCAACCAATCCCCTTTTACAACAAGAGAACTTAAACCTTCGACATGAGTCTGAATAGACTTTTGAAACTCTGAGTTTATTTGCCCAGGGTTTATCACTTCAAGGGTGTGGTCTCCTACCCCATAGTCAGCCCGCATAACCCTCTCATAGAATCTCGTTTCGACCACACTTCGAATCTCTTCTTGCTTTGATTGGTAATCGCTGCTGGTCGCAAGATTGCCGTTTTCAATTCGAAGAGGGTATGACAATCCGCGAATAGATGGAGAAGGTGTATAAGGAGCTGTCATCGAATAAACCGTAAAACTTGGTGTTCGAGAATTTTGATGCGTCGATTCTTCTCTTCTTTACCTAAGTCGCTGCTCATTATCTTTTTCATCTCGAGCTTTATATCTTGATTGCTTAAAGATGAATAAATTGTCGGGTCCGTTAAAGCATTCTTTTCTTCAAGAAGGGAAGCGCAGAGCGCCTCGAGAGAGACGCCCTGGTTTTTCGCCTTTTGAGCCAAAGACTCGACGAGGGAGTTAGGGAGAAGTAGTTTGATCTCGGTTGTCATGATTCACCTTATTCAGCTAAGTCCTTGCGACTCAAGCTCCTTGTTCATTTGACCAATCGAAACACGAATCAGGTCAACTTCGATACGCTCAAGCGTCGGAACTGGAGTGTCAAAGACTTTGACGTAAACAATTCCGTTCTCAAGGTTCTCAGGTTGGTTGATTCGGTCATCGCAGATAATCTGGAAGGCATCTGAAGGTCTACGACCGAACAAAGCGCCCGCGAGATAAAGCTGGCTAAGAACGCTGTTACCGATTGAAGTGATCTGGTTGAAGACAACTCCGAATCCGTCGACAACAGAGAAGATCTGATTGTCAAAAGCGTTTCTCAGAGAACCGTATACGACGTTCTGAATGACGCGAGTGTTGACAAATTGGAACTTCCTTTGCTCTGCAACTGCCTTGTTGATCCGAGTACGACCACCCCAGATGAACACTGCCGTGGTTGGGTAACCGGGCAGGGAACGCACTGCGTTGCAGCCGTCCGGGTTTAGCAGGTTTTGCTGAGCGGAATTGATTCCGATTTGAACTCCAACAGCGTCTGAGAGTTGGTACTTCGTTCCAGCCGGTGGGAACTGGAAGCCTTCTGCGCGATATCTGCGAGTGGCAACACCAGTCACGTAAGGGGAAGGAGGAATGAACTGCCCTGACGCATTCTCTACGTAAGGACCGTAGAAAGCAATGAAGCCGAATCCGTTGAAGTAGCGCTGGCTATCCTCGTAGAGGCGGTTCACATTGTCAACACCAGCTTCGATGAACTTAGCTTGGGGTTCTCCGCCGAATCCGACTCCGCGAAGTGCGTCATCGATGATTTCGGTAGAAGTGATCGTCTCGAATCTCCAGAGGTTGTCAGGGGGAGTCTGCTCTTGTGTGAGAGTCAGTTCGACTTGGGAACCATAGCAGACTTGAGCAACGGAGCTCATGTCACCACCAGAAGCAGCGGGAGGAATAACAACCCATTCAAACGTTGAACCCGTGTTAACAACTGCAATTCTGTCGTCCTCTGCTACAGCCGTTGTGCCATCCGGAGCAAAACCCGAACCGTTAACAACGGTAAAATAGACTCCAGTAAGGAGACCTGCAGTGACATAACCTTGAACGTTTGCGCTATCCTCTGGGTCGGAAAGTCCAACCGCAGTTGTGTAAGAGGTCAGATTCATAACCTCACCTGCTGTTCCCGCTGTTGGATCGTATTCACCCCCATCGATGGCTTCGATTGCAGGAACCAAGTATGCCTCAGTGCTAAAGCTCTGATTAACGGTTGGAGTGCAAAGGAAGTTCTCAACGGACGTAGTTGTTGAACCTGGGTTCACCAAGTCCAGTTTGGGCAACCAGTTAGCCTGGGTGGTCTCTCCGTAGGGGAAGATTCTTTCCTTACCGAGAACAAGAGAACTTGAATTCAGGTAGATCGAGATGTCAGGGTTTCCGGAACTCGGTGAGAAGGAAGTTGAGGAAGCAGCTTCATTCGCAATAGTTCCAGTAGCCATTCCGTATTTTCTTCCTCGAATGAACGGAACAGTGCCCAACTCAGAAAGATTGATCGAGGTGAGGTTTCCGCCGCTGATGGCGCTGTATAGGATAGTTGGTGTAGTGGAGATACTAACCATCCCAGTCGGATAAGGAATGAAAGATCCGGAGAGATAATTCGAACTTGAGGTGGCGAGAACGAAAGCATCGTTGTTGATAACCTTCACAAAGTAAGGTTGAATGTTGGTCTTTGAAGTTGCCTTAAAGATTGCTGTCCCATTGCCACTGATTGGTTGAGTGAAAAAGATTCTTTGCCCGTCGACCAAGTTGTGGGATACTACAGCAAATTCTGCCGCACCTGTGAATCCTGGTTCTGTGCTCGAGGAAAGAACAACGGAGGGATCAAACAGAGTTCGGCTGACAAAAGACAAGCGATATTCGTTCGTTGGATCCTGAAGGGTTCCAGGAAGGTGAAGAGTATTCACGTAGGCAGAAGCGCCAGTGAGATTACGAATCAGGTTCGAGGACTGACCTTCGATCTCAACAGGGAGATTCCATTGTGGAGTGACGTAAGTCGCGGATGCCGTACTTCCTGTAGGAGCGGCAACATCGAGAGCCCCAGTCGGAAGAGTAGAGGTTCCGATTGCTTTCGCAGTTCCTCCAAGAGCTGTAACTTCGGTCAGAATCGCAACGGCTTCTGAAGCAGTTTCAGCGATATATACGTACTGGTCGGTTCCATCCGAAGGATAAGGGCCGTAAACAGCCGAGTCGTACGGAGGAGCGACAAAGTATACAGTGTCGGGGAAGGAAGAAAAATCAGCCCCCTTAGCACTCAAGGTAACTTCCTGAATCTGGTAGTCAACAGGCCAAGTCACATTAGAATCGAGATTGAAAACACCCAATTCTGCGAATGGCGAGTTCGAGTTTACAACGTAGGAGGCAAGGTCAATAAGTCCGACTTTTTCGTCTGCTGCTACAGCTTCCACAGAGGTTTCAACAGCAACTTGTGAATCGTAACCAGGAACAAGACCCTGATGCTTTAGACGGTCGTAATTAACGCTAGTTCCTGTCCATTCGTAGATGGCATTGTCTACCAAATACTTGGTACCAGTTACAAGATCTTCAGCAGGCTCGTGAGGAGTGTATTCCTTGTACTTGTTCAAGTCTGTGACGAGGAAAGGGCCAGGATCTGCAAGAGCTAGCCATTTGAAGTCAGGGCTTTGACAATGAGCAGCAGCAGCGGCACCCACCTTTTCTCTGCCTTCCGCGTCAAACTGGGCGTAAGCGGTTGGTGCGATCAAGTACCCTTGGTTTACTTGCCCATCAAAAGCAGTATCGATGCACTGGATGTAGTCCTGAGGGACTCTTTCCAAATTGTTTGAAAGACCCACGATATTCTCAATATCGTAAGCATTTTGCATCAGGATGTATGCGCCACCGACTTCTTGTTGCTGAGGGAGGACAGAAATGTTTCCGTCGTAAGTCGTAGCGGCTAGAGTGATGTATCCGTTCTGAGAGTTTGAAGTCGGGTCCAGATCGTTTACAAGACCAAAGCTTCGAACATAAACGGAACTCGCGACGCTCGGGTTGGTCTCGATTGCAGTGGCGATCGCTTGAATAATCGCTGCGGAGATCTTACGATTGTTGACTTCATCACCCGAGATATAGTCTACGGGAATTGTGACAGGAACTCCGAGCCATTCTCCATCATCGGTGTAACCAGTGGTTCCGTCGCCTGAAACGAGTTTCAGGTTGTTGAGGAGCAACTGTACATGAACTATGTCCCCAGCTTGTAGAGAAGAGGGGAGTCCCGTGTTGTTGAACTTGGTACCAGAAGGGATAATTTCGATTTCAACAATCTGGTTTGGAGTGCCAACGCGAACAACACGAAGGTCTCCGACTTGTGCATTCGAGAAGAAAGAGCTAACGCAGTTGTAACTCAGAAGGGGAATTCTAGACTCAGGAACTCCTCCAACGAGAACCTTATAGTCTGCGAGGGAAGATACGGGGACAGGACGATTGAAGGGAAAACGCGTAGTTGGAACGTCTTCCTCAGTTTCAACAAGAAGGTAGGTTGTGTTAAAAGAGGCGATGCCTGCCAGGGAGACATTGCCTGATACTTCGTTGATGTAGGTTCCAGGAGCTCCAGGGACTACTCCGGTACCGAATGAAAAAGTTGCCATTTGGGGTAAAATTCCTCCTTTTCCTTACCTTTGTGCCGGCGAGGATAACTCCGACGGTGGTGCCCGTGGGCCAAAGGTTTAGGTGTTTGCAAGGAAGTTTTACCCCTCATTCACTCCGGAAGCAGCTGAACTATCCATTGTCCAGCCGTTTAATCTTTCAACTTCTGCCAAAGAATTTCGACTATACCTTGAAAGTGCCGAGTAGTAGCTTCCCTCACTTTCAAACGGATAGTACTCAAGAGAGGAAAGTCCGGTAGGCCTTCCAAACACCGAAGATTGTTGAGAGATTCCTGAAAGAGAAGGAGTCGTTTGAGAAGAGAGAACAGTACCAACTGGGGGAAGTTCTGTGACGCTCCATTTAGGGTTCTGGTCCAAAACTTCCCGATAAGCCATGGAGTCGGAGTAAAGCCCATAACCGAGCTTCCTCCAAGTCATTCCGGGTTGAAAGACTAAAGTGTTCATTACCGGGCGTTTCTTTTACGGGCACGAGCCATAAGGGCTGCACCAGCCTCGGTTCCGCGAGACAAGGGGAATCCTAGCTTTTCAGCAACTTGCTTAACTTCATTTCGCAGTTGCTGAAGATTGACTTCAGATCCAGGTTCCCCACTTGTATCACGGTTCAAAAGTTTTTCTTGAATAGCCGCCCCAATTTCTTCTTTTGACTGAGGATCCTTCACTCCTGCCGTTGTGGGAACATGAAGCTCCCCTGTGACCGGGGCATGAGGATCCTCTGCAGGGACCTCTGGAGCCTCTGGTTCGGTTCCGGTGGCGGCGACCTCAGGGGTGGCCACGGTGGAGAAACCCTCCTCAGGGAGTTCTGCAGGAGCCTCAAGGGTGGCCTCGGCGGCTGGGTCCTCGTCAGGGGACTCGAAGGAAGGAGTCATACCTTCTACTCCCTCTTCAAACTGAGGGTCGTTTTCTTGTGATTTGCGTTTTGCCATGTTACTTTAGAATGTTTTTCCAAGCTATAGATGCGAGTTTTGAAAGGGAGGAGTCTGGAACTCCCATCCAGGGTCTGGCGGCCATTTTACTCGTTCCGAATTGGTGGTAAGGGCCTACCTTTGTAGTTTCTACGTAGAAGCGATCGTTGCGTAAGTCCGCTCGAACTTTCGCAGTATCTTGCATCCTTCCAGATATGCGAAGGATTGGGAGAGGGCCATATCTACCATTCTTCCAGGCTCGGTATTTTGCACTTAAAGGTTTCCATGCCCGGCCATCAGCTTCCGTTTGGTTTTTCCAGTATGGGCGATTACTATCGAGTAGAACAGGTGCCCATTCTGTTTTGGTAGGCTCCCACCAGTTTAGGTTGAACGGTTTTACCCCGAAGTTGGTTTTGACTTTGAATTTAAACATCACTTCCTCCTTCGAGACTTCATTTCCTTTTGGGTGTCTTCAGCGGTCTTTTTGTTGATTTCCATCATCAACTTAATCTTGCTCATGGGTTGATTCTCTAACCAGTCGATTGCGGAGTCCCATCTCTGTTTATTAAGATGGAAAGCGACTTCCATCCAGTTTTCAGGAGACATTACGCTCTCGTTGAGAAGATTATCGGCTATCCAATTCGCAAGATCTCGAAACTGACTAGAGGTTAGCTGGTCCAACACCTCTTGGTTTTGAATCAACCGAATCATCAGTTTCAGAGTGGATTCCTTGCGATCTTCTAGAACTCTGTAGAAGAAGAAGTCCTTTGGCTTCACCTCCCTAAGGTGGACCGAAATTGACCCACCCACCGTAACTAGGTAAGAAAAGTCTTCAAGGTCCTGAGCCGTTATTTTGGGTTATTCTCGTCCTCTTCTCCATCATTGGCTTTCTTGACCAAATCGGAAATGATCTTCAAGTCCTTAGCGGTCATGTCTGCGATTTCATCAAATGTAATCTTGTCCGGGCCAACATTTAGCCGTTCAACGAGGTAAAAACTCTGACGCGTATCACCGTACTTTCCGAGCTCTTCTTCCATGTAGATTAAGTCTCGGCCAGTCATCTCACGAATGGTAATCTCTCGACCATCAGAGAGAGTCGCAGTAAAAGTTTTCAAGTTGCTTGGTTTTGCTCCTGAGTTGTCAGCGGAGCTTTCGGTAGTTGTCACTGAACGCATAGTTTTCGTAGTAGCAATGCTACTCAAACTTTACCCTTAGCTCCATAAGCTTTGACTCGATTTCCCCGTCACCGAAACCTGGGGGAAGGGATATGTAGATACCCTGGGCGAAATGCCAGCTTACTTTTGCTCCCTCAAGGTCCCCCATTTCAATTCGGTCCTCGACATCCTGCAACCAGGACTCGATAACTTCCTTGCGAAAAGTGGGATCAAGAGGGAGTGGGAATGGCATTTTCACTCACTTAAGTCTAATTGCGTCTGAAGAACTTTTAAGAGTTCGGGAGAAAGACGTCGGAAAGGGTGTGGACAACTGGTTTGTCGAGCGTAGAAAAAACTTCAGAGCAGTCTGGGCACTTCCAGTACTCGATGGTTCCAGTGTCAGGGTCCCTTCCCCCAAGTAAACGGGAGTGAAATGCACCGGGTTCACAAGTGTGCTTAAGCGCTTCAGACATCTCGGCCGACACCAGGCTAACTTTGCAGCTCGGGCAAAACCTCCAAGAAAGAGGGTTGGACTTTGAACAGTTCATATTTCACTCGAAAACAGGCTAGAAAGGAAATCGTCAAGATCACTTCGGTGTTTCAAATCCTTTATAACTTCAAGAGGAACAGTTAAAGACTCCCCCCTTAGAAAGTTAGAGAAGACAAATTGGTGAGTCACAGAGTTGTAATAGGAATGGATCCCTTTCTCTTTGGCCGCCAAGCGGACGTCTTCAGAGGAAAATGAGATTGGTTCAGCCTCCCAAGCTCCTCCTTTGTACACAAACTTCTGATAGGAAACAGGGTGAAACCATATGCTCCCCTCAAAGAAAGTTCCAGGAGGAGGAAGGTTGAAATCTCGTGGTTTTGTGCTCTTTTTTACTGGGACTTTTCCAGTTTGCGCATACCGTTCGAGATCTTCTGCCGTCGTATTCTCACTCTCGATCCAAGAATGGAAGTAGTCCCTCTCTTGCAAGAACTGCAATGTTTCATCCATGGGCTCACAAAGATAGCATCATTTGAACAGCCTCCTTTTTCTCGAAGTACTCTTGGCTGTAGAGACAATCTACAGAGGAGGGGATGAAGCGATCCTTTTTGTCAAAAGGAATGGGCCACCAATACGCCCCAACTTTCGTCTTACAAACCTCGATGATTACACTTTGAACCCGAGGCTTTTTAACTTTTCTTGTGACTCTCATGTTCTTAAATCAGATTGTTTTGAATAGCGTTGTAACGAATTTTTAGACGGTCAATTGCACCGATCTCGCTGAGATCTTGCATGGAGTGTTCTACCCCGTTTGGTTCGGTTTTACCTTGTGGGTTTGAAGGAGTTACCGTGCATTCCTTGGGGGACTTGCGAAGGCGGTCATCAATCGCAACGGAGGAGAAGAAGGCTCGGCTCAGGGGCAACTCCGGAATCCTTACAGCACTCTGAAAACGAGCCCAAGTGTAAAGATGGGCAATCTGAAAAAGGACGGAGAACTGCTCTGCATACTTCTCAGGGGTCATAAAGTGTAGTTCGTCATGGATGCTAATGATGAATCTGTAAGGGATCTTGTACTCCTGGGCCAACCAGGCCACAGCTGTGAGGGTGATTGAAAGGATTTCAGCCCCAGAGGCCTGAATCGTCCAGTTCGTCCTCCCGGTTTTGAAGTCTGTACCGACTGCCGCCGGACGCATCGCCGTTGAGATCTTCGTTCCAAGACAAGGGAGTTGGGGAACTTTAGTTCGCATCGAGATCTCTTCCATCAGGTTGAACGCCCCGGAGTCAGAACCATCGACATAGATTCCGTTGCTCAAAACCCCTTTCTTTGTAGAAAGAACTCTTAAGGCGAAGTCTTTGACTTCTTTTGCGTTCTTTTCAGGAAAAGTTCGACGAATCGGTGTGCTTAATGCTCGGACGCTTCCCCCATAAAGGGTTGCGAAACCCACAATCTTACTAAGGTCACGAGCCTTCTTTAAGAGATTATCCCTGTCCTTATCTACAGGGTTGAGCCATGTTCCAGCTGACAAGACCCAGCCTTCTTCAGAGAGGGGTCGCTCCGTAGAGGAGTAGCAAACACCGAGCTTTTTATCCCATACAAGACCCTTGTACAGCTCCGGGAGAATAGCCCGAGCGAGGCTTGTGTGCGGGTCCGTACCGTTCTCCTTTGCTCCGGAGAGAACGTTGTAACCCATCGGGGAACAGCCAACAAAACCGCCTTCCCACCGGTCACTGTAGATCGAAGCAATCTGAAGTTCTTGACCGTCGTAGTCCGCGCTAACGATCTTCCAGCCTTCCGGGGCCTGGATTCTCGTCTTGAGCTCGGTGCCGACTCGCCAAGACTTTGTAGAGCACATAGTTGCCATCAGACTTTCTACAGTTCGACGAGTGACGGTCCCGTGGCAAAGAATCTCGGGGAGAGTTACGAAAGCGTCGCTTCCTTGCGGGTTGTTGACCTTCAAGAAAATGCGACTCATTACCCTGCTTCGCACTGAGGTCCAGTAACTTGTTGCATTGGCGATGTCAAGAGCTCTTTTGGCTTCAGGGAGGTCGCTGCTGAGGCGACCGACTTCCATGTCTTGAACAAAGTCTTTCGACAAAACTCCTCCAACATTTGCGCCATTCCCCTTCGGGTGAGGGATTTTCACCAGCTCACCAGTCTCATCATGATAGCACCAACCTTTATCGGAAGTGAGAATAATCGGAGACCCTTCGTACTTCAACTTCAGGAGCAAATGCGCCAATTCGGAGCGAACTCCGATGTGACGATTCGGATCGCGAATAAATGGACGCATCCATTCAGGAATCCAGGCATAGACACCTTTTCGAGACTTAACGTTCCAGTTAAGTTGACTAGTCCAGGGGTCCTTTAGAGACCAAAGGTTAGCCTTCTCCAGCCCCTCCTCTTTGTCTTCACAACTCTCCAAGACTTCTTTCCAGGATTCATAAGTCTGCCAGACGAGTTTCCGGCAGAGTTCTGTCATCTCGTCGTTCATACCGTGATAAACCCTTTCTGCCTCTTTGATCCACTCCTCCCAGTTATCCACAAGAGGAACTACGCTTCCGTTCAAGTGGTAGTGACCGCAGAGGCCGACCATCGAAGGTGTGCTATCCAGATACTTAAACCAGAGGGCTTGAAAGAGTTCCGCAGTGTAGAATGCGTCCTTCATGGCGTAATCTACTGCGCTTTCCAGAACCGCCGTAATTTGTGAGATGTGAGTAGCGTCTACAAAGATATCTCGAACTTTCTTGTCTCCTTGGTCAAGGGGTCGAACCTTGTCGTCCCCGAAGTACTTCCTGACTTCGTACACGTGAAAATTGTAACACTGGAGAAGGCTGTTTGTAGCGCCTTCATCAAGCCACTTCGGGGCGTATCGAAGTTTTCTCTTCTCCTCTTCGGACAGTTCCTCAGGGTCTTTCGCTGCCAGAACGTAAAGCCATCGCTGACCGGCGGCCAGACCTGAAACTCCGATGTGCGCTGAAAGGGTGTCGAAGTAAAAGTTTTCGGGTTTGTTTCTTTCCAGGGAATACCCTTCTTGAGCTCTCACTCGGTCGTAGCTGATGTTATGACCAGCAACGAACCTCCCCTCCCCGATCGGAATCAGCTCACCTTGGTCCCAATCCTCCTGAGGAATCGTCGGGTCAATAAGCTCAGAAGCAAGCCACACGTATGCAGCTTTCTCACTCAGGGCAGTTCCGATAATCGGGAAAGCTCCGCCTTCCACGAAAGTTTCTGTGTCGTATGTGAATGCTTCTTCGAGAGGATAAGGAACTTTTCCAGTTTCAAAGTGGTCGTCTACCCACTCGTACCTGGTCCAGCCCGGTTGATAGATAAAGTCGCCGTTTCCAGGGATCTTCGGGAGATCACACCGAGCAAAGGAATCTGCAAGGTCCTTATACCTGCCGATTTGCTCCTCGGCGATCTTTTCAAAGTGTTCTTGCAAAGAATCACCCTTAAGATCCGGCAGTGGCAGGGGGCCATCATACAGGTTCTCAGGGTGATCTACAGGTACTGGAATACCAAACTTTCCGAGAAGCTTCTTAGCCTTGTTAAGCTGAGGAGCACTCATAGAGGACATTTTCTCTCGGCCGAACACCCTTTTATGGAGGTCTTCAGAAAGGACAGGATATCCGAGTTCGTTGGTTCGCATGTCGTTGAATTTTTAATTTCGGTTTGTTAGTTAAGGCTGTTGAGGGGTGGAGGGGTAAAGCTGTCACCGACTGGAAACAGTATAGCGCTCCGTCCCTCTAGGAAACGCCTTTTGGGGGGTTGGGCCCAACGTGGTTGTCCCTCGTACCAACTGTGCACGTAGTAACTGAACATCACTGGGCGGCCAAGGGTGTCCGGTGGAGCGTAACCCGCAGACCCTAAGAAGTAGTTTGAGTAGATGTTGCTCCAGCCGCCGTACGGCTCAGCAATGATGTTACCGTATTCGGCAACTTCCACCGGTCCGATTTGGGTGGCAATTTCTTTTGCCATCTGAACAGTTCGAGGGACCATAGACTTGTATCTTTCGGTATTGTAACTTACCCCTGGGCTTCCTCGTCTTGGTCTGAGCTGGAGTAGGTGAACATTTTCAGGTCAAGAGCGCGAACTCCGCTCGTCTCATAGATGAAGTCCTTATTGGAGCGGTATATCTCATAGGCATCGAAGACCGGAGAAAAGTGGATTGGTCGCTCCGCTGGTTCGTCTCTCCAGATTAGCATTTCCACAAGGGACAATGGAACGTCGCAATCCCACTGGTCATCCCTGGACCCATAGATGAGGGGGAGGGCATCATTCCTCCACCAATCAACCAGGGGTTCAATATACTCTTCCCAAGCTTCGGAGTCCGTGACGTGGGTAGAGCAACTTTCCCGAATGAACTTCACATACTGTTTTCCCCGATTGATCACAACACCAGCGGAAGTAGGAATCTTCTCTAGAAGATAGGCAGGGTCATCACCTTTTACAACCCTTTCAAAAACAGCTGGAAAAAGATAAGCATAACTCATTAGGCGAACGTCATCTGCCCCTTCACACATGTGCCTCAGAATGCACTCAAAGATGGCCATCGTTGAAGCAATTTCCATCTCGGTTGAATCCTTGTCACCTTCGGGAGGGGAGATCTGTTTCAGAGTTTTCTTGAGGTTGCTAAGTTCTAACTGCAGCCTACGAACTTCCCTCTGCGCCTCCCGGTTGCTCTTGTTCTTGTAAATCTCTACCTGAGTCAGAAGTTTTTCAAACTTAGTGTCTATCTTGGATATTTCTGAATCAAATTGTTCAATGATCACTCGAAGGTTTGAAAGTTTTTTCTTTAGTGATGAAACGGACGAGCGAAGACTGTCCGTTGCATACACTACGTTGTCCATCATGGTGATTAAAGTTGGTTAGATTGGTCGGATTTTGGCTTCGAACTTATCGTGTACGGGATCCAGTATGAGGACTGTGAAGGAGTACTTCCTATTCGGATCGGAACGCAAATGAAAACATCCCTCAAATCGCTCACCATCCTTGGAACTGAGGAAACTATTTCCTGGAGTTGGAGGGTGCTCAAGAGAGATGTCATCTTTGAGTTCTGGATGAGACTCTTCAATAGCGGATATAAGTTGACGGTGGATTGCAGAAGCGGTGGCGAACTCTTGATCAGAAGATATCTGACTGGAAAAGTCTCCTCCTACGGCTTCTAACTTAAGGGTAGACCCTGTATCAAACTGTATTGTGCAGGATAACCCTTCGTTTTCCACCTCGAAACAAACTTCTTGAGCCTGAAAAGTGATATCATCGTCCGGGTAATCGCACACTTCAGCTTCTAGAAGGTCGTAGAAGGCATCCCGTAAGGTTTCAGCGTCGGGTAGTCCCCCCAGGTAGTTTGAAATGATATAAAAGAGCCTCGGATTCGCAAGTAACCGGGAGACTGGGTAAACTAGGACCATAGTTCTCTTCAACTGTTGTTACGTTAGCTCGGGGACCCAGGGAGTAAAGGCACCCGAGAGTATTTTACCCGGCCAATGTCAGAGTGACGTCAGATAGATTTGCAATCTTGATTCCTTTCGCTCCGGGTTTTCCAGGTTTTACGGAGAGGTCCAGTTTCAAAGGTTTCTTTCGCTTGGACACCCATTCTACTGTGTAACTGTTTTCACCGAAATGGATCAGAGTCGCTCCCTCGGGTATCCACCTTTTACCTTTACTCGTTGCTCGGCAAAGGTCTTCACCTGAAATGGTGACTGCTTTCATTTGCCCGTCGAGGGAGAAGACTGCGAGATACTTTCGAGAGGAAACATCTGACTCTTTTTTAGCAAGAGTGACAGGGGAGTAGCTCGTGGAAATTGTCCCCTTAAAGTTGGCAGCAACTTTCTTTAGAGTTCCATCTGAAGTCATAAGGATAATTTTCTCCTTTGCTTCAACTACCAACGCTCCACGAGGGCCTTTCGCTTGTTCCACCACACCTTTCTTAAGGTCCACCTTCAGAAACCGGGGCTTTGTCGGAGCTGCAGGGGCTCTCTTTCGCTCACCTGGGGCCAGGTTGGCCTCGCTTGCGGGGGGCTCCACCAGGGGGCTCCTGCGGGCCTCTCCGTGGCGTTTGCCTAGCTCTGTCACCTCAGTCACAAGGTAGGACTTTCGGGCTTGTTCCCCCTCCTTGTTATCCTGGGAAAGTTTTTCCAGCTCTTCGACCCTACTTCGGAGTTTTTCAGCTTCTTCAGAGAGTTCGCTTTGGTCAAGGTTTGTGAGTTGACGGAGGCGCATTTCGAGAATGGCTTCCGCTTGTTCGCTGGAAAACAAGAACGGTTTGCCCATCAGGTTTTCCTTCGCTTCCTTCTTGCTCTCGGATGAGCGAATTTTCTTGATAATCTCGTCCATCTTGTTGATGGCCTTTAGCAAACCTTCTACAATATGAAGGCGAGAATTTCGAAGGGAAAGCTCGTGGAGAAACTTGCTCTGAAGACGAGAGAGGCGCCAACGAATCCACCTCTCAATGATTTGAACCGGGGAGAGTTCAACCGGTCGGACGCCATCGATTACAAGTGTCTTAGCCGAGTATCTCAACTCAAGGTCTGTGTATGCGTAGAGCTGTTTCTTTAGATCCTCAATGTTTGTTCCGGGTTTTGCGACAATCTCGAGGCAATCCCCTGTTTGGTCTGAGAGATCGTTAACTTCTGCTACTCCTGTGATCCTTTCCTTCTCTACTTCGTTTCGAATTTGCTCACCCAGCTTTTCAGGGTTAGCTCCGGGAGGGAGATGAGTAAAGGCCAGAGTGGATCTATCTTTTGCTTTACCGCTCCGTTTTTGTACACCCTCAGCAACAATTGCCCGACAGCGAATGTTCCCGCTACCAGTCTGAGAGTAAAGATTAAGTTGCTCATCGCGAATGATCTGGGTTCCTGTTGGAAAATCTGGCAGGAGGATTTCCCGAGCTTTTGTTAGATTATCCGAATACTTTTTACTATCGGGAGAGTCTTTACACAAAAGTTTCACAGACTCCACAATCGAGCGAAGTCCGTGTGGGGCCAAACGAGTAGCAAAACCTACAGCGATTCCGGAGTCCCCGTTCAACAGAACAGTTGGAATAGCACTATTAAAGCGAACTGCTTCCTGGCGGCTTCCGTCGTAGTTGGACCGAGTTTCCCAGACTTCTCGATCCTTCATAAGAAGGTCGATGGCCGAAATCCGGAGTCTGTTTTCAACGTACCTCTCAGCTGCCGGATTATCTACAGAACTTCCGATGTTTCCATGGCAATCTATCCAGGGAACATTGTTGTTCCATGGCGTAGCCATGTTAATCAAGGAACCGTAACAGGTCCCATGGGGATGGTAGAATGCGCTTGTGAGACCGGTTGTACGGGCACACTTCACGTAGGGCTTGTTTGGAAGAAATCCCTCCTCAAACATCGTTTGAAGAATTCTTCTCTGAGCAGGTTTCAACCCGTCGTACAGATCGGGAATGCTCCTTCCGACTAGAACAGCCATGGAGTAGCTGAGGTAGTCTTCCTTCAGCTGCGTGACGAGGTTGGTAGGTGTTTCCATTTGTCACAGGTTTTGTTTTGCGTAAGGGGTGTGCCCTCTTTTTAGAATTTCTTGCGCAACTTCTCGAGTAACGGAGAAATATGCTCCCTTAGGGGACCGATCTAAAATATATTGCCTCATCTGACCCTCGGTTAGAAGGTCAAAGAGCCGGTCTTCGTCAATCCAGAGGCCATATGTGTAGTCTCGATTCAGAAAGACCCTAACCCGATTACGGTAAAACCGCACAGGGTCAAAACTTTTATTTTCGGAAACATAAAGCTCAATCATTTGTAAAAGCACGTCCTTTTTTGATGTCAACTTCGAAGTTCTTTTGAAGGGTCAGCCAGAAGCTTTCAGGCACTCCAAAGACATATTCCAATCTTTCGGCCAGAAGGAGGTCAATCCCCCTCTCTCCTCTTTCAAGTTCAAGAACTTCGGGTACTGTAAGGCCGGTCTCTCCGGCGAAGTCGTGAAGTGAAATGTTTCGCTCTCGGCGACACTCTTCAACAAGGTAACCAGGGGGGGCGGTCCAGTCGGGGTTGACGGTCATTCAGAGGGAGCAACGAGTTAAGCATAACTCACCGAAGACGATAGGTAAAGGGCGGGAAACCGCCCTCAGTACGACGGAACATCTCGAACCTTCATTTCCCCTAAAGATTGCATTATCTCCAGATCTCTTTTGTTATTTGGCCCCGAGATTTCAAGAGGAGGGAAACCACTGTACAGAGTCAGATACTCTTCGATGTAATCGTCGAGGTTTCTGGCTTCCTTTTCATCTTCCCAGCGACCTCGCGGGTCGTAAGGTTTGTTTCGCCGAAGCAAAAAGTTCTTATACGTTACCCCTGTTGCCTCAGCATGGGCCATGAAACTCTGTGCCGCTTTACTCACATACTTATCCGCCCCGTTTGAACGATATTCCTGAAATATACCGGCTAGAAGAATGGGGCTGTCGGTCACGATGTAGTCGACTTTTCCATAAAGCATACTTTCGTAGGAACTTTGCTTTCCAAGGAGGTAAAGTTGATCCCACTCTCGAACTTTACGGTCGTTCCAAGCCCAATACTTGACATACTCGCGAACCAGCTCAACATGGTATCCCTGGAGTTTCATCTGGGCGAAGAGAAGCGCGGCGGTTGTGCTTTTCCCGCAACCTGGGCCACCGAATAGATTGATAACTGTTGTCATTGTTAGAATTGTTTTTGTTAGTCAATCGTGCCAGTCTTTGTTTTTGTCGACACCGAGATCTCGACCGAGATTGCGGGCGGCTCGGTCTGTGTTTCTACTAATTCTCCATCGAACCCAGAAGAAATTGGGGTTATTCGTAATGAAGTACTTGAGACGGCCAAGTTTCGCTGAAAAGTTTTGATTTTGAAGAAGGATGTAAGCGGTTACATTCGGGTCACGGTAAAGGACGTAAGAGAGAAAGCCGACGATAGTCAGCCAGATGAGAAAAGATGTGCTCATTTGTATTTGAGACCTCAGGGTATACCCCTCTACACTTCAAGGTCGAGGTGAGAAAGCTCGCCGAGGCCAATAAACTCCACGCCATTATGAACAGTGTGGTGGTCGAAGTGCCAGTGGCCATGAATCCACAAGTCAGGTTTGTGAATCTCGAGCATATTGTCAAAGCACTTGCGAGTGGTTGAGGGGATGTCGTATTTAAACATCCCCTGTTCGTGTAACACACGAGAAATAACACTATCGGGACATTCGTGGCTCACGACGATCTTCGGCTTGACGAGCTCGTAGATGTCCATGACTTTGCAGAGCTCTGTGTAAGAAAGCTCTTCATTGTGCCACCAGTCGTAGCCTTCGGTTCGACGGTGTTTGTCGATCGAGACGGCACCGCCAACGCAGAAAATGTCGTCGCGGCCAAACACAGAGCCGCCATCTTTCACCCAATACGGGTGACGAGAGCATTGGCCAGGATTGTCATGGTTTCCTCGAATGAAGAAGTGTTCCCCCTTAGACATGTGGTCATAGGGAGGGTTGCTGTACGGTTTCTCAGTGTGAGGGTTGATGAACCCAATACCAAAGTCCCCGACTTGTAGAGAGCGTTCATAGCCTTTGATTAGCTTCTTGTATTTATCCCACTTTCTGTGGACGTCTCCTATAAACCTGATGTTCATGTCTTTTCCCAATTAACCCAAGTATAACTGGGCGCGGAGAGCCCGTAAAGGGCGGATTACCGTCCAGCTCTGTCTCTTGCCTTCTCCTCCTCCGTTAAAGGGGGAAGGGGGAGCGGAACTGCCCCCGGAATTGGTTTCGGAACATTGATGGTCCTCTTTCGAGGTTTCAAGGCTTCAGCTTCATCCATTGGAACAACCATCGGCAGCTTTGAAGAGTGTTGTCGAGTTACCTCAAAGTCTGATAGAGAAGGGATCCACTCCGGTGGCTCGGATCCCGGGGGCGAAAGGCTCATGGCTAAATCGTTCAAACAATCCGTATAAGGGGGCATCGTCAGTTCCCCCGACTCGGAAATTCTTTCACTCAGTTTTGTCCTTTGATTAACCACCCATCGAGAGAAAATCTGAGATATTTGGTCAGCCCACCAGCCTGAGTTTTCCTCAGAATTTCCTTCTTTTAGGAAGTGCTCATAGAGGTCATTCCACAAGGACTCGCTTTTTCGCTTTTCGGCTCTAAGTTGTTCCTGTAGTCGCGCTATCTCTTTTTCTAATTTCTCAACTCTTGAGGGTGAAGGGCTCATGGGGTACAAAAGTTTTCATAATCAGTATAGCCTCCTGGGTCAACTGTAAAGGTATTCCTGCAGGAGCCTCTCCAAGAGCCCGTCCACAATGGGGTGTTGGGAGGCGGGGCGATACTTGCGCAAGCGGACCACGTGCGACATCTCAGCGACCAGAGCCTGGCGCCATAGCCCTTGCCCCAGCCTCTGCCGCAGGTGGGCGCACAGAGCCGAAGGGTCGCCCCCAGGATGGGAGTCAAAGAGGCGGTGGTAGTCACTGTGAACGGACTGAAGAAGTTTTCCTAAGTCCAGGATATAGGACTGAAAGAGATTCATTTTGAAATTGGGGTCTATCAGCACGATTCCACCATTGTTTTCGACCAGGACGTTTTCGAGAGTCAGATCTCCGTGAGAGAAACTCGAAGGACAGCCATCAATTTCATCGAGTTTTTCGAAAACTCGTCGAACTATTTGACTGTCGCATAGGGAGACATGTTCGTCGTACAGTCGCTGGATATAAGACTTCCAAGTCGCTTTCCGAACCGAAGGGACTTTTGACCACAAGAAAACTTGATCTACAAGACTATCCAGAATACGAGTGGAATCCACTTTCGTTCCCGATACTCCTTCTACAAACTCGATTTGATAGTCTGAGCCCGTTTCAAGAATGGTTTGCGGGATACGAATGCCGTTCACAAGGGGGAGTTTCGCAGCAATATCAAACCACTCGCACTGTTCGATGGCGTCCTTGCAGCTTTTCCGAATGTAATCCCCAGAGAAATCGAGCGTTGCGCCACTACTTCCCTTCATACAGAAGCTCCCGAATTCTTGCGCAATCGGCTTCGTAAGTGAGATCTGCCCAGATGACACCCAGGTCCCTTTGTATATCCCAAGATTGACAGTTCTCCGACATGTTGATCATGTCAGTGATCTCAACTTCCCCTCGATCGCTCTTTCGTAGGTCTCCCACCCTTGACAGATAACCCTGTGGGAATCGAGCGAAACCACAGAAGAAATTCCCCTCAAGCCTCCCGTGAGGTTTTTCAATCACGTAGTTGTTAACCACGGCAGCCAACTGCAAGTTTCGAGGGTTAACAAGGCTTCGACGAGTTGTAAAAATTACGTCTTGCTGGTCAGAGCTAGAGAGATTTCGGGTCATCCAATCTGGCATTTCCCCAAGGTAAAGATTGTCCCCGAACAAAACAGTGAAGGGTTCTTCGAGAATTCCGGCCCAGGTTGTGATTGCGGCACCAGGGCCGTATGTTTCCTCGCTCTGAAAGCGAACAACAGGGTCACAAATTCTGGAAACCTCTTCGAGAACGGGATGGTATACACGTTTTCCATCCGTTTTGATCGCTGAGCGAGACAGGGTCAAGTAGATGTTTTTCGCGCCGTTCTCAAGAGCAAACTTTGCAGCGATAAAGGGGAGAGTCTCCCCATCAAACTTTTCCTCAAGTTTGTTTCGGCCGAACCTTGAGCTGCGGCCAGCAGCCAAAATGAGAGCGTTTTTCACAGTGCCTCTACTACTTTTGAAAACTGTTCGGGAGTGAGTGCTTTATCGTCGACGTAAAGGGCTGCCCACGGCTTTCCGATCTGGATCTCGTCGAATGGCACATCGTATTTATCGCAAAACTTTTCGATTTCATCGATAACTTCTTCCCTCACACTCTCGATGTCCCCATTTGATCGACCCATTCCACGAGCCGTATGGAGGATGATCGTCCACCCTCTTTCTTTCAGGGTCTTCATACCTTGGATAACCTCCCCCCGTGGTTGGGAGTTTTCGTAATCCCGATTGACCGTTGTGAGAATGGTATCATCAACGTCGAATACAATTGTTTTCTTTGGGTCTGGAATCATGGTTGAAAGTGGTGTGAACAAGACATAGCGCGCCCAAAGATAAGTAAAGGGCGGAAATCCGCCCCTTCGATCAGTAACAGTCGTCGGTTACAACGAGAGTCTCGTAAGTGATCGGTTTGAGCCGAATTTCCTTGTACCTGCTTAGCCAGGGATCTTTCGTCTTTCGCATTTTGATCGACGCAATCTCAGGATATTTCGAGCAAATCGCCTCACAAGTTTCGTTGTTGATCTGCAACTTTCGCTCCATGTCTTCGTTTGTCCCGCCCGAGCCAGAGTGGGCTTTTGACTTTACGCAGTAATTGTCAAAGCGAAGAGTTCCTTTTCGGTTCACATGGTGCCACACAGACCAGAAAACGTCATCCTTGCAAGGGTATTGCGTGATCTCGTTAAAGACGGGGTCTCCCGCGAGAAAGGAGAAGAAGTGCCCCATGATAAACAGGGCTCCTGTCTTCACCTTTGGATGCAGAAAACCTTTGTTAGCGACTTGGTAAGCCCCCCAGAGTTCAATTCCTCTACCTTCAGCCAGCTTCCAGCCTTTCTCGACAAACTCTACGAGGTTGGTCACCGTTTCGAGTTTGCAAGGGTGGTCAAGGGGCTTCTGAGGGCCTTCCAGTTTATCGAGAAGGACCAGCCTTTGGAGACCTGAAACGTCGTCGTCAAGGGAAAGTATGCGAGTTCCCGGCTCAAAGTATTCAGAAATGAACTTCCTTTGCTGAGGAAGACCTTTCACTCCGACTACAATTTTCACATCCGGGTTGGAAGCCTTGTATTTTTCCTTCTCTTCTTCACTTGCTACAAAGAGGTAGACTTCGGAAAGATCCACGTCGGTCTTTCGGAGATAACTCATTGTGTACTTTCCGATTGCATCCGATCTGCCATAGGTTGGGACTACGACCTTGAACGATTGTTTTGTCATTTGCGGTAAACAGCTATTCACTTCTTAAGTAGATGGGGCTGACGAATCTCGACTTCGCCGGTGTCCAGTTTTCCGGACAGATTGGTGTTAGAACAAACGGTGTAGTCGTAAATTCCTTCCTTTGATCGAAGGGCTTTGTAGTCGTTCCAGTATTTCGAGTTCCAGACTCCTGGGACACTTCCGTTCCACTTCGCTTCACCGTTTCCGAGTTCGGGGTGATTGTGAACAAGGTAGTCCATGAATTCTCGCCTGCAAGTTTCACACTCCAGCGAGTCAAGTGTGGTGATTGCGTCGCGAGAGTAGAAGACGAGAACCAGGTTCTCTGCGTCGTCGGTTTTCGGGACAAAGGGGGTTTGCCCGTGCGTGATTCCTTGGTTGTCTCCGATCAAGACATCACCGTGGCGCATGTGAAACGCGAGCCCGAGCTCGGCCATCACAAAGTCAACACCGTCATATCCCCCTCGGTCAAAGCAAACGAGAGCGGCAACGGCATCTTTCGCGTTTTGTCCGTCTCGGTGCCAGCAGGTTGGAAAGTTCCAGTTGCAAGTGATCGACGAGAAAACGGTTCCAAATAGTGAGTAACGCTCGTCCTTCACTCCATGGTATCGATCTTTGAGAATACCCCACTCTCGTGGAAACAGGCTTTTAACTAAGGAGTCAACTTCTTTGTACAAAGGGGCGAAGGATTCAAACTCCTCGTACTTTTCCATCGTTGGTGATGTGAGGCGAGCGAACGGAGTTCTCCCGGATCTCGTGATGACTCCGAGAACTGCGGAGTACACCTTTTGCCCTCGCGGTTGGTTGGTGACGTAGCGCTTTTTAGCCGTGATTGCGGCTTCTTTTCGATTTTCTGCCTTGTCCCAAACTTCTCGCAGCCACTTTTCAAACCAGGCTAATTTTGCCTGATTCCTCTTTGAGATGGCTTCTTGGCGGAGATCAAATGGCGTTGATTTGCGGCGGACTAAAGAGTCCCACTTTTCAACCTCTTCTAGATCTACCAATCCATCTGCTTCAGCTTTTCCTACGTAGTATGTTGACCTTGAAACTCTTGTGTCGTTCGCTACAATTTCGAGAGCGTCGGTCAAGGTTGAAACCTGCCCCTTGACAGCTTTTGAGAAAAACTCTTTTTGTCCTTCAGTTAGGCGAATTTCTACATTGGTTGTTATCTCTGAGCCAGCCGCGTTCCCTCGTTGGTCGGAGAGAAGGGAACGGCAGGCCCAGCGCCAGTAATCGTATTCCTTTGAGCCCGGATGGATGGATTGAGCAGTTTTCAAAGCGTTCTTTCGAAAAGCAACTGCTAGGGAGCCATCGGGAAGATAAACGTTGCAATCTTCATTGATAAGCTCGTGATAGTCGCTTTCGGACGGGACGCTTCCCATCCTCTTTTGATCAAAGGGTATTAAGTCTTTTAGGTGGATTTCTCTCATGTTTTGCCTCCTAGGGTGGTAGTCTACCGTGGGGGAGCATAGCACCGAGAGTCCCTGGTAAACTTTGAACCAAAATGTAGAGCACCCCAAAAGGGGGTGCCCTTTAAGCTCACTCTTTAACGGTGAACCAGAGATTTTTCTTCACTTTACCGTAGTCTCGCTTTCGAGAAGACCAGTAAACATTGTACGTTTTATTGGGAATCTTCTTTTCATCCCGCTTTTCCAGAGGGAAGTTGAAAATGTCGATCTCTCCAGCCTGAGGATGAACGACGACAAATACGAACGCGTCAGGCTTTTCCGACTCTTTCACATAGTTAATGGGGTTGGTTTCCTCAGTACTCACTAGAGCAAAAAGATAGTCCCCCCTCTCCCTGAGGACTCGAGTAATGACTCGGTACTTTTCCCCCGTTTCAGATACAATGTCCACGTACCTTCCGTCTGAGGACTTGTCTGCCGCTCGGCCGTTGGTCACTTCGCGAACCAGATCTTTCCCCAAGGTTCGGAGGTCAAAGGCAATGTCCCTGAAATTCTCCCCTGAAGCACCGCCTTTTTCTCGGCGAATTGCGGAGAGGAGCATCTGACCGGACTTCCACTTTGCCTGAGGTTGCGTTGTTTGAGTTGCCATTCGTTGGTTGGTTAGTTAGTTAGAGGGATAGCGTTCGAGAAGGAAGTTTACGTACTCTTCTGAAGCGTCTCCGAGGTCTTTACCGTCTGGAGCTGTTTCAGAAAAGTCTGTGAACTTCGCCAATTTTCTCCCTGCAGCGTCGTCGTCGCAGACAGCGACTGTTGGTCGGCTCAGCATTGTGAGCCAGTTTCGAAAGTCTTTTGGTGGATCGTTGCAGCAGACAGCAACGGCTGCTCTACCTCGATTTGTCAGTCGAGCGGCGTCAAAGACTCCTTCGCAAACAAATAAAGGGCCGTCGAAGAGATGAAAAGTTTCCAGTCCCCATACAGTCAGGACGGGAAGCTTCCGGTAAGTAAAATACCGAGCAAGCTTTGGACCAAGCTTTTGAGGTCTCTTAGGGGCATCTGGGCGATGTTGATGGTAACCTCCCAGCTGCCCTGAGAAAGTCCACATATAGAAAGTTGCTGTCCTCTCAACTTCATCCACCATGGGTTTGTGAAGGTTGAGATTAAGGTGGCGATTTCGAAGGTATTCCGTGACGGTTCTGGTTTTCATGTCAGCCACCAAAGAAAGAGGTAAAAATCAGCCCAGGAATTCTCCGGGTGAAGTTGCGGAAACGATGGAAAAGTACGGATCCCAGTCATTTTCGCAGCCCCACTCGTCGCAGGCTTTTTCAGCCTCGGTTTCAGAGGGGTAGGCGCCAACGAAAACGTCGGTGGCTCCGAGAACTCCGCAGTTGTAGAAGACGTTGAAAACGGTAATCGCGCTCATAAGGAAGTGAAAGGGGAAGAGGCTTGGGCAGACAGAAGTTCCGGGTCGAGGCGAAGAAGGTCATGAACCGCGTCACCAGCATTCCAATGGGTGGCGCTCACTTGGGTTCCTTCGGAATCGCTGACGTAGTATCGCTCCGCGTTCGGGTAGTCGCCCATCGGGTAGGGGGACTGGACGAGCCAAAGACCCGTGCCGCGAACTTCAGTGTAGATGTTTCCATCGTGCACCAGCTCTTCGCCCGCGAAAATTTGAAGGCCCAAGGCTTGGGCGATTGGGAAAAAGGGGTTCAAAACTCAGAACCAGGTGAAACTTTCCATATTATCACTATAGCTGGTTTCGGAGTCGAGGCAAAGGGGGTAAACCGGCCTCGCAGGTAGGGTTAACCGCCCCCTTCTATGACCTTCTTCCGATGGTCCTCGAGAAGCGCTTCCATCTCGTTTCTGACTCGTTTTACCAGCTCATCCAAGGAAACCCCGTAGATGATCGCCGGCCACTCGTAGCCTCGGAGAAACGAGTCGCTTCCGCTCATGTATTCATGGAAAGCAGACTCTGCCGCTTGTTGAATGAACTCTTTGATCGGAATAGCTTTTTGTGTCATTTTCACTGATAATAAGGGTTCAGTCAAGTGTGATGTCCCAGTTTGGGTCAGCTGTTAAGTTCACCCAAGTGCAGTATTTTCCGTTTTCGGACACCGCGAAAACTTTTGATCCAACTCGCTGTTCGATTCGAACTACAGGGTTTCCGTCCATTGTGTTTAAGAGACGGTTTTTTGCTTTTGAGGAGAGCGGAATGAGTCTGGGCATTTTTCAGGTTTTAATCAGTTTGAAAAGTTTCCCAAAAGAACTCAATTTTGAGTGTTCCAGTTAGTAGGTCAGAAGGAAAATTGCGACTAGAGCGACTCCGTACGTAAATAGGGAGACTTCTCGAAGTCTCTCAACAAATAAAGGAAGAGGAAGAGTAGGGTCGCAAAAGCGGAGAGGACCAGGACGAAAAGCAAGGCGGGTCTGACAGTAACCTTATTATAGCCTGCCCGTGGCGATAGGGAAAGGGCGGGTTACCGCCCCTTCGAGGCGGCCAGGGAGAGGAGGTTTAGGAGGTAGTTCTCACCCCAAGAGATTGTGTGTTCGGGGAAAGTCTCGGTCAAGAGTTGGCGGACTGTTTTTGCTGCATCCCGAATGCGAGTCTCTCCAAGGGCTTCGACGCAGGCGTAGGAGGAAGAGAAGAAGTTTTCCATTGCTTCTTCATTCCCTTGCTTGAAAGCTTTTACATATAGCTCTCGAATTTCTCGGAGGCCTTCCTCTGTTTTCTCAGAAAAAATGTACTTTTCGGTTCCGAGTTGAAAACTCACCTCTTTCATAAGACCCATCGAATACTTCATCGCAGTGCGAGTTTCTTCTGCGGGAAGGGCTCGGGCATCATTCTCTCGAAAGGCATGTTGAATACAACCATTTGTGCACTCGATCATACGGAGGAGAGCAATCCCTCCGAGTTCCTCTTCGGTGCACGAAGAGAAGAAGGTGGCCCAATCTGTCATAAGGGTTAAGACAACTGGCTGACCATAGCGCACGTGACAGAGTGGTAAAGCCAGCGCACTCTGGGCTTTTTTCGAGCAGACACCTTCCCTCTATTTAAGGGGCTATTTTTTGTTTGGTGGGAGATCAGCTTTTGGAAAGAACTTCTTCACATCAGAAAGTTGAGGTTTTTGAATTCCGGGAGTGTTCTTCTCTACTGGGTGCCATTTCGGAATTCCTTTGTGCTTATACCACTTCTCCTGAGGCCACTCTCTACCAAACCTCACCTTTTGAAATTCTTCCTCTGTGGACTTGTCTCTTCCCATTGCTGCATGAACTCCCTTTATGTCTTCTATCTCGTGGGCTATTTCTGAGTCGGGTTCAAATGCCCTTTCGTTTAAGGCTCTCAAGTAGTCTTTGTCGGCTTTCTTGAGCAAGTCTATTAAGCTCGTTGCTTTTTCGTTGAAACTGCCGATCATTGGATTACTTCTTAAGTTGAGATTACGAAAAACTTTTGACCCTTTGAAACAGAGAGGAAAACTAAAGTGCTTATAGCCCGTGTAAGGCTCAGAAAAGGTTAATGGGGTGTATGAGGCCTTGAAAGAACTTTTTCCTCGTTGAGAGTCGAATTCCACCCGGAGAGAAGAGTCCAAACTGAGTAGGAATTAAACTCTTTGGAATCGCTCGAAAACCAGTTTTCTTTCGAGGGTAAATGAGACCCCTTCCTCTTTTTCCTGCGTCTTCGAAACCGATTGGGCGGGAGAACTGAAGTGTCCCGTATTGAAAATATATTTCTTCTGCGGGTTTTGTTCCATCTGAGTCAGTCACGCCGTAAAAGAACGGCAACTGGCTGAAAGAGGTGAAACCTTCATCGTTCAGACTAATCCTGTCTGTGAAATTCGGGAATATTTTTAACGGGTCTCGAGGAACTTGTTTAAGCGTGAAGCCCTCTATCAACCTCACTAAAAATGCTAAGTTAGAGTTTAAGGAATCTATTGTATTTTCGAACTCCTGATATATTTCCAGGGGCGATATCGTTCCGTTTGTGGAGGTGAAAAGGAAGTTCTCTTCAGAGTAGGAAGTCTCAGAGGGATTTGAGTGTTGAAAACTTCCCGTTAAGAACAAGTCTCTGAGTTCCATTAGACGACTCTAGCGCAAAACAGAATTCCTATTGTGGAGACTGTCTGGTTGTAGGAACCTGTGATAATCACATACTCTTCTACTCCGTCTTCTACGATAACAAGGTCTCCTTGCTGGATGTTTAGGGCAGGTGTTGAATTCTCAAACTGAAGAATAACAAAGTCATCAGGAAGGTAATAGGGAACTGGTACGAGTTGAAGACTCAAAGGAATCCCCCGAATTATGGCATTAAAATTAGAATCGTCCGAAAGCCCAACACCCCTGTCTCTGAAAGGGTTAGCTGAGCTGTTTGTCCTGTAGTAGATTCCTACATTTTGCCCCGTTGTTCCCGTATTATCTCTAGACGTATAGGTGTTTGCGTAGTAAATTGTCTCTTTCCTCCCCCCTAATGTAAGTAAATATTTATCAGTTGATGTAGAATCCCCTGAACTCAGGTAACCTGCTTCTGCACATCTCCAAGAAGGGTATCTATTATCCTCCTTGGCTCCTGCGCAAAAGGTCCTAAAAATTAAACGGGGTTGAGTGGTGTTTCCACTTGCTGCTTCTATCACAGTAACTCCTCCGAGAAACACAGAATCAAGGTCCCAAATACTGCTAGTGAAGTTATGAAGAAAGAAAGTCAGGAAAGAATTTCCTGTTAGATGTGTGGAAGAGAGGGTGGATTGCCTATATGAGAAAACGGAGAAATTGGGATCTTCGGATGAGCGATATACATTCAGATCAAGAGCGAAGGAGTTTCCGGCATTAGAGTTGGAAATTCGGTTTATCTCGCCAGCACCACTCCCGCCTCCTGGGGTTGCTAGAGAAAATGTAGAAATCTGTCCCGAACTCGGAGGGGTGGCAGTGTTGTAAGAATATAGAAAATTCTCGTCAAACATGATCGTATTATTGGTGTCGATATACAGCGACAAGTCAAGGTATCTTGAGCCTTTAAATCTCGAACTAAAAGAATTCCTGATAGCGTTTCGGGGCATGAAACTAGAACCTACGCAGAATTCAATCTTACCGGGATTACTTACTTGAAAAGTTCGATAAGTAGACCCGTATTTTTTGTTCTCTTGAACTTCCGTACGAAGGCAACCCCAAGGAAAAAGAGATCCAGGACCGCTTGCCTGTTTGTCGAAAAATGTGGAAGAACTTCCGTAGCTCTTTGGCGAAAATGTTCGAGTACCATCCGCAGGAAGAACCACTATATTGTGAGCCATACTGAGGCTGGAAACACTACTAGCTCCCGCAAGATAGTAAGTTCCTGCTTGTCCCGGCTTTGTGTCCCAAATTAGAGTGGTGCTGGTAGACCCCCCGGAATAGCCCATCGCAAATAAAGGTGCTGAAGAACTATCCCCGAACTTTCCGTTCTCTAGAAGAATATATATCGTTCTACCAGAAGACATGGAATTGGATATTCTTAGAGTATCTCCTTCCATTATTGTGATCGTTAGAGGAGTTGTCTCAGGGACGTTGCTGTATGAACCCAGCCTGTCAGTTCCGCTTAAAATATACACCCCTGTGTAAGAGAAATCATATATATTTGCTCCGGTGACGACTGAGTCCACGAATATCGGGAAAGTTATATTTGTGGCCCCATTTACCAACCCTCCAATTGAGTCAGCGTGCAGAGTTACTGTATCAAGATCCGAATACCCTTTTCCGGGTCTATTTACACGAATAAAGTTAATTTTTCCTATCGAATTTCGTTCGACATTAAAGGTTGCCCCAACTCCCGAACCACTCGTTGAAATTGGCTCAATATCGCGGTAAGCCGTCGCTTGCGTCATGGACCCTATCGTTCCCCCGAATGTCGTCGGATCCGAAATGTATCCATAGCCCCCAGCGAGACCTGTCACAGGACCTCCATGAAGTCCGGCAAAAGCGAAAGCCTCTTCCAGTTGGTTGATCACATCTGCGGATGTCCATCCCGCATCTTTGGTAATAGTTTCTCGAGTGATTGCCATTTTTCCTTATCGAAAGGTTTCTTCTTTCTAAGTTTACCCCTCGAGCTGGAGAAGTTCGATTCCCACTGTGATTGGCCGGGTTACTCCGGAACGATTTGTGACTGAGCAGTACATGGTGTTTCCTGCAGGAATGTCTAAATTTCCTCCAGGAACGAATGGGGTTACCTTCTGGCGATAATTCTCGCTTACGGATACCACCTCAAGAATCAATCCGATTCCAGCAACCGGATCTGTACCTAAACCTCGTCCCGCATCGTCGGCCCTTGACTCGTTATCTACATAAGACCTGAATCTACACGGGTGGCTAAGGACCAATGACGCGACCAAATATGTCCTAAAAGCGTTAAACTCTAAGTTCACAGTGTCCAGATGTTGCACGGGGATTGTGGACTTTGTGAGAATAATTCTGCTATTGGCAAAGGACCCCCCTCCCGTCGTTTTCACGACGAGATCTTCATCTTCAATCCCCTCTTTAAACCAAAAGTCCGTCACTCCTTCGAAGTTTTCCACCCCTACCGTCAGTCCCAGATATCTGAAAATATAAGGGATACCTAAAAGTGCGCTTTCAGTATTTGGATACGGCCCATAACGAGTGTCCGTAGGCTTTGGGGCCAATATGGAAACGTTATCATTAAGATCAATGGCCATAAATTGTGTCGAGATGTAGCCTATAAGTCTATTTACCCCTTTCCTTTCGGGGGTAGGCGCAAGGAAAGAGGGGACCGGAAAGTAATGAACACAATTTGGCTATGCTTTGACTAATCTACCAAGATATCAAACTATTCCCTTCTCAGGGAATAAAAGTGTTGGATTTTAACCGGTTTGAGACCTCGCTGTAGGCTTCAGGGCGAATCAGCTCGGTTGTCGTGGGAGACGAATAGCGATAGTTATTATCTCTTGCCCACTTAAGTATAGCTTGTTCCAGATCGAAACATTCGCCAAGGGTGGCGTAGTGAAGGTGAAGGATAGGTATCAATTGTCCAGCTTTGAAGCGTTCAGAAAGGGGACGTCTTGTGATTCCGATTTTGAAATGTATTCCAGATTTATCAAGGTAGCGAATGAGGTAGAGAGTGCCAGGGAGAATTCATTGTTCTGGAGTTGGACGCCAGGTGGATTCTTTGCTTCCTCCCCCTGGCACTGACCTTTTAATTCCTTTGTTCCATGAAGGTTTGCCTAATCTTAATATGGATAGCCTTCTCCTGCCCTCTTTTGTGAACACACGAGTTTTGTGAAGTTCGAGATCGCTTTCTTTTGCACCCCCAGCATCCAGTTTTTCTACTTTTGTAAGATGCCGCACTGGACGACCATTCATGCCCACAAATGTTGAACTTGAAGGATAACACGGACTTTATACCTGTGTACCCATCGAAAGAAACCAGAACGTGGTTCCGATCTTGGCACAACTTTTCAAAGTGTTCTACCGTCAGCCGCTTAGACATAAAAACCTCCACGGTAGTATTTCACCGCAGAGGTCAGGATTTAAACCAGGATCAGCCAACCACAGGAGCAGTTAAAGCAACTTGGGTTGACGTGGTAGCAGCGAGGTCCAGTGGGAAATTATGGGCATTTCTTTCGTGGACAACTTCGATTCCCAAATTAGCGCGATTTAGGATGTCTGCCCAGGTAGGTATCACCCTACCTTGCGAATCCATGATGCTGGAGTTGAAATTAAACCCATTCAGGTTGAATGCCATGGAGCTAACTCCAAGAGCAGCAAACCAGATTCCAACCACAGGCCAAGCTGCAAGGAAGAAGTGAAGCGAACGGGAGTTGTTGAAGCTGGCGTACTGGAAGATTAGTCTTCCGAAATACCCATGAGCAGCAACAATATTGTACGTTTCTTCCTCTTGACCGAACTTGTAACCGTAGTTCTGGCTTTCATTCTCAGTGGTTTCACGCACCAGTGAACTGGTTACGAGGCTTCCATGCATGGCAGAGAACAAAGAACCACCGAAGACACCGGCCACACCCAGCATGTGGAAGGGGTGCATCAGAATGTTGTGCTCAGCAGTGAAAACAATCATATAGTTGAAGGTCCCACTGATCCCGAGGGGCATTCCGTCAGAAAATGACCCTTGACCGAAAGGATAGATCAGGAACACAGCAGTTGCAGCGGCTACAGGAGCCGAGTAAGCAACCATGATCCAAGGGCGCATACCTAGACGGTATGAAAGTTCCCATTCACGACCCATGTAGCAGAAGACGCCAATAAGGAAGTGAAAAACAACTAATTGATAAGGGCCTCCATTGTAGAGCCACTCATCAAGGGAAGCAGCTTCCCAGATTGGATAAAAATGCAATCCAATCGCATTTGAACTTGGTACTACGGCACCAGAGATGATGTTGTTGCCGTACATGAGAGAACCAGCAACTGGTTCACGTATTCCGTCAATATCGACGGGCGGCGCTGCAATAAAAGCCACAATGAAGCAGATTGTTGCCGCAAGAAGGCACGGAATCATGAGCGTACCGAACCAACCGACGTACAACCGGTTGTTAGTGGAAGTTACCCACTGACAGAACGACTCCCAGGTATTTGCCTTTGGTCGTTGTAAAACAGATGTTGCCATTAAAAAGAGTTAGTAATGACCCTAGGGACAGGTCGTGTTACGAAACCCTTCACACCCTGAAGTGAAGGCAGAATGAGAGGCGGATTTCACTTGCCTAGCCTCGGTTGGGCAAGGGAAGCGGGAGGACCCCGCAACCATGACATAAGCATAGCGCCAGCCCAGGTTGGTAAACTCGGTTACTAATCCGGCTGTTGAAATCGACAATCTCGTTCACATTGCCCCTTTCAAGGCTTTCGCCACTCGTTCCTTGAAAACTTTAATCGCCTCTTGAACTTTTCCGTAGTCGGGTACATCTTCGCCCGCCTCCGCCAGTCTAGTAAGATAGGGCATCAAGGAAAAGGAGTTTTCCAGGTCATACAGTTCCACTCGAGAGTGGTCCCTTTTCCTGAGAGCATAAGGCGAGCCATCCCGTTTGATTGCAACGATTAGCAAATCTGAGCCGGAAATCGACTCGGGCTCGTCAAGATAGTAAAAGTCTTTCATCGGTCAGGTTCAATTGCGGTGATGTCTTTAAAGTTGGGGTTGTCAGGGTAGACTTTCAGGTCCCTCATTTGGGGTGGTAGTTCTGTTATCTTAACTCCTTGCTTCTGGAGTAAGCGCACGGTCGCTGCGGGGATTTCGTGCCCTCGAAAATATCTCACCTCTTTAATGTCCGCTGACCGCAACCCCCCGTGAATTTGCGCTTCAACATACGCGGGAGACATGGTAGCAAAGTCGATGGAGGGGGTGTTCACAAATATGTTTTGAGAATGAGTAGGCTCTTTCGAGAAAGTCACTTGGACCTTTCTGTCTTCTCCTTCCGACCTTTTCGAGTTTGCTGGATCTCGAACCGGACTCGCCATAATCTTTCGTCCAGAGGCGTAGTCTAGAGAGTCCCCAAGAGTGAAAGTAGAACGATCTTTCACCGAGTTGTCAAAAATAACTTGGATCCCACCATAATTGCTCATTTGCATTCCGGAGCCCCCTTGAAGGGATTTCGATCTATCAGGGTGCTCAAGCGCTGCGTACACAGGGCGACCTTTGGGCTCCGTGTCTTCGGGGAGGCCTAGAACGTTTTGCTCCCCTCTTCGTCTTGCTTCCAGATAGGGCTTCGCTCTCCCGACCTTGATCCCCCCAGTTCCGGATTCGAAGCCATTTTTAGCTTCTCCCTCTTTCACAAATTTTGAAAATCCTCTCGGATTAAAGGCCATAACAACCTCAGACCCTTCCAAAAACTCTTTCAGTTTGGGACTTGCCCCTCCCCGAGGAACGGCGGAAGGAACCGATGGATCTACCTTTCCACCCCCGTCTGACACAAGTTTCGAAACTTCCAGAGGTTCTCCAAAATACGCAGCAAAGAGCTTCTGTTTCGGCTCTCCATTCGCCCTATCTCGAATTTGTTCAGCTTCGTCAAACTTTTTCTTAATTGGATGGTCTTTCGGTAAAGTGAATTGATTTAACCCACTCTTTTCCAGTTCGGCTTTCGCTTCACGATAGACTCGATCCGACTGGTCAATAATTCGCTTTCTCTCCCCTGCTGCCTTTAGGAATTCCTCTCGATTAACGGCGTAGTAAGCTTGTCGAAGTAAGATAACAACTTCTATCGCTTTCATTTTTCGAGCGTTAACGTCCTTGACCTTTTGATCCTTCCAGTCTAGACCGCTTTCCCTTAGCTCTTTTTCCTTCGCATCAATTCTCTCAAGGTTTCTTATAGCTTGATCGAAAGTCTTCTTCAGCCTCTCATCCGTTATTCTCTTCTTAGGTTGGGCCTTAGCTTCAAGGGAGTCGCTCCCCTCCTCTTTTTTCTTCCTCGGAGTCCTGGTGGCTTCGGGAGCCTTGACCTCAGCAGGAGCCTCCTCTTTTTTCTTTCTCGGAGCCCTGGTGGCTTTGGGTTCTGTCCCTTCGTTTTCCTTCTTTCTTCTTTCGATTTCCGCCTTCAACCTCTCCCTTTGATACTTGTGCATCTCAGGGTGCTCAGACAACACTTTCAGTTGTTTGTCTGTGAGGCTTGCGATCTTCGTAGCTGTCAACCTTCCTCTTGGCCTCTCGACTTTCGGCTCCTCCTGCTTCGCCTGTTCTGTTCCAAGTCGGCAGCGGCCGGAAGTCCCGTATACCTTTCCACTCGGTTTCACGCAGCGAGTGAAGTCGTAGGCCTCACCGAAGTCGTGTTCAACTAGGTCTCTTAAGAGGTCTCTGTACCTTTCAAGGGACTCGCTTGAGAAATTACCGATCATAAGGGGTTAGCTTGTGCTAAACAAACTTACCCCTCACCTTCAGTCTCTCCAATCTTTTCTGCGGTCGTTACGGAAATAGTCTGCCACATCGTCGGGATCTTGAAACCCCTTGATACCCCTTCCTTCAAATCCCAAGTTTCCGATGTCCATTTGGTTCAGGAAATCGTCAAGGCTGCCATCCCGCATCTCCGGGTTTTCAGAGCGGCGGCGGGCTTGTCTCAAGATAGTCGCAGCGCTTCGATTTACCGCTGCAAGTTTCTCACACCAAATGATCTCTTCAAGTGACACTTCCTGATGTCGAGCAATCCTTTCGCAAATCCCTTCAAGTTTGAGGCGATAGTTAGGTGAAAGCATGGTCAATCGTGGTTGTTGAACTTTTCTGAAAATTCGTTTTTCTCGAGTTTTCGAGCTATCTGAGCAAGTCGAATCAGGTAAGGGTCCCCGTTCATCTCTTTTGAGAGGGATTCGAGATCACCTTCGTCGATCAACTTTCGAATTCTGGAGGAGCTTGCTCCTTCAGTCGTTCTTGGCACAGCTCCTGTCTTAACTCCTGTGGATTTTCCTAGAGAGTCCATGAACTTTTGCTGATCTTTCCCGAGCATGAAAAGGACGTTTTCCTTTCCCTCTCCCTCAGCGAGACCTTTCAGAGTCGAAGCGACGTGTGAACCCTGTATGAACTTGACGCGAGATGTATCCACACCCTCCTTTCTCAAAACTGCTCGAAGCATCTGAGCTCGAAAGTCCTTGTTCACATTTTTCTCACCTTTCCCGAAGACTACGTAGGCAACTGGGGCTTTCTCAAGCATGTGAGCGATTAGTTTTGCGTGCCCCGAGTGAGGAATGTTGAATCTGCCCTGAGTGACGGCAACCTTATAAGGGAAATCCTCCCTCTTTTTAGCTTCCACACCTTTTCGACACTTTCCGCGAGTACCATAGGAAGATCCGTCCGGTCTCTCACAACGAGTGAAGTCAAAAAGTCTTTTGTTCGTCATGTGACTTTTCCTTATTCTCCAAAAACTTTTCCTGACCGCATTACAATCTTCTCACCTTTCGGGAGCATTCCTTGTAGTTTTGTAAGGGCGTCGTTCTCTTCCATGTCTCTCTTTTTCTCCTCAGCGGCTTCATCGGTCGATTTAGCCTGCTCCACCCCCTTCTTACACTTTCCGCGACTGCCATACACTGTGCCGTCGGGGCGAACGCACCGAGTGTAGTCGTAATTCTCGATATACTCCCCTCGAACCTCGTTCATGTCAGCAACAAAGTTTCGGGACTCGTTCTTCGCAGTCCGAGAGAAGTTCACTGCGCCTTCTGAGAAAGACATTTCGTTTACGGTCTCCCCAGATTCTGCCATAAGTTTCATAAACTTCTGAACGGCTAAGGGGTCAAAACTTCCGTGTTGCATCGGAGGGTACTAAGTCTATATAGAAGGTTTTACCCTTAGAATCAGAACAATTTCCCGTTAATTAGGGCAGAGGGGATAGTGAAAAGCCGGTTGTAAGCTTTCCCTAAGAAAGTGCACTCTCGGGATGCAATCTTTTCCGCATCCTTAAATCTCTTGACCTCGACACACCAGCCCCCCTTCCTTCGATGGGAACAGACACTTTGACGTCGCTCCACTCAACGAAATGGGGCATTTCTTCTTCGGGTTCGTATGAGTAGAAGGAGGCAATAGCTACTTGCCTTCCCGTAGCGCCGTTGTAAAAGACTTTTCGAAAAGTGTAAGGAGTGTTGAGAACGATTTTACTTCTCACATCCCCTCCGAGTCTAGACTGGGGCACTTTCATTCTCTCTATCCGGAGTGCAGGGTCGGTAGGGTGGAGTCAGATTGCCTTGTTCGTCTACTATACCAGCGTCTTGAAGGACTTCGAGAGCTGCTTCCTTAGTCTTGTGCTTCGAAAGAAAGTCTTCAACTTGAGCGCGAGTTAAGCGGTTACTTGTCATTTTCTTGAGCTTCGTTGAATTCCGAGGATTTTATCCCAGTCTCGGCGAATGTTTTCTGCGTCTTTTTGGGGACTGTTATTGGACGACTTGAGGGTTGGTCGTTTAATTTGTGTTTTCCTCACCGCAGTATCAGCACTCCATCTCCCTAGAAGGAAGCTAATACCACCGACAATACCGAAGTAAAGAAACAGTACGAAGAAGATAGTCATTCCGGCAAGTCCTCCAGGGCGAGGCGAATAACTGCTCCAAGCTCGGGGGTGATGCTACCGCTTGCTACGGCAGAGGCAACTTCCGACAGTGCTTGCTTCTTTAAGCTCAGCGGCTTGGGTCGGCGGGCGGCTCGGAGTTTGTAGGTATCAACATTGAGATCCGGGTCGTGAAGCCATTCGCAACAAGCTTCGAGCTCCTGATCTGCACCCCACTGTGCTGCACGATCTATCATGTAGTCTTCACGTTCAACGCTGATCACTCTATGGGGTGATTGCGATTGCCATTGGCACCGCAATTCTGCTGGTGGAACTAGTGGGTGTTGGTCAGTCACTTTGAGGTAGTGTCATGAATTAAGTTGGGCAGTCACAGATTGCAAATTCTTCAGGCAATCGGAACAAAGGCTGTCGTCGGACCTGGGAATGCGGTACAGGGTGTGTGTACCGGGGCAACAATCCCTATCTCCGCACTTTCCGCAAGAGTCACAGATCCAATCCCTCTGGGGTCGGCACTTTACAAAGTCCTCAACTTTGACTCTCTCAAGTATACTATCAATCATTGTGCTGGTCTGCATGGTCGGCCTCGGAAGTTAAAAGAGAACGCAGTTGCTGCCTCTGCTTATAGTCCCTATAGTCTGAGAACCAGTGGTCGTAATTTCCGTACTCAATTTGATCAGGTTTAGTCTCTTCAGGAAGTAACCAGTCGCGAATGGCGCGAATACGAGCAGCCTCAAATGAAGCGTCACTGTGCGGTTCTCCAGTTACCAATTCTTCCTTCAGAAGATCAGTTTCAGCGTTATCCGTAACTTCCCAGAGTGGTAGGTGAGCCGAATCGTTTTTCATGTTTCTATGCAATCACCAGTCAATCACAATCAGATACTCGCCAGCTTCAAGCAGCCCCTTAGCGTGCAGGTCGTTAGCAATCATTTGGACGTTCGGATAGAAGTTTCTTTCCCAAAAAAAAAAAATCGTTGCAGTACTCGGGGTCATAATCCGATTCAAAGTGTTGAAGAGTTTCTTGCGGCGAAGTGTTTAGCCAGGTTTCGAAAGAGACACCCATCTCATCTCCGTTAACCTTGAACGGGATTACCGTATTTTCAAAATCATAGTCCCACTCACTTGGAACAGTGATATACTCTACTCCCCTCCCTTTACAGCCATCCTGTTGCTGAAACATGTAAGGTTTTCCGTAGGTTTCGCTCACGAAATGGTCCCAATCTGAAACGCCCACCATTTGTACTGTTTGTGATCTTAGCATAGTTTCTGTGTGTTTGATTTGTGTCAGAGGGTCAGGGTTTGTAAAACCCGAGGCCAACAACCTCTTCCCAAAGCTGCCGCATTTTCCCCAGTATAGCTTTCTGGACTTGCGTGTCAAGCAGTCCGAAGTCATGGCGGTACCTTATTGCCAGTGATTCCAGGAGTTTTGGGTCGGGACTTTGTCTGGGAGATCGGCGGTTCCATGCGGCAATCAGTGGTTCCGGGGTCTCTCCGGACACAGTCATGCTGGCGGGGCATTCTTCGCACTCTACCCACCATGTTGGAGCGTAAGTATCCCCGTGGTATTCGGTGCAGTGTGGGCCTCGAAGGTTGGCGCTGTCGCAGTGGGGGCATGGCCTTAGCCCTATACCTACGTCCTTAAACTTATACTTAATACGATCAGTATCTTGCACATGTTCTCCAGGACTTTCTTCCGTAGGCGCGATAATTGAGGTTTCAACGATTTGTTGGAGTTTGTCGGGGCATTCTAGCAGCTGCCGAAGGGAATCAGTCCCCTTTCGGAGCTTCCGAAGGGCAGCGTTCTCCTGTCGGAGCCTCTCAGTCTCTCTTCGAGTAGCAGCATTTTTCTGGCGAAGGGCCTCTATTTTTCTTCGGAATGGCAGGAGCCAGTATGGTAAGGTGTCTTCAGCAGGAATTAGCCGCTCAGCCACATCTTGCATGTCCTTGACAAAGTCGAGGCAAGTCACTCGTTCAGGGCACGTAAAGCAGTCGTTCTCCGCAATCTCGGCATAGGACTTTGTTCGACCTGGGCTGTAGCACTCTGGTTTCTTAGACATTGGTTCTTATCGCGTAGTACCCTCGACTTTTCTTGCTGAAGGACAACTTCGCACCCTTTAATCCAGAGGGCATCCCGCCCAATCCGATCAGCTATGCGCTTCAGCTCTGAGACATCGCACGGGACTCTCATCCACACTACCTCCGGGTCTATGGCCGGTACAGAGCCGTGGTAGAACCGTTGTCCCTTGATGAGAATGTGCCCGTCCTCATCCATCCCGTATTCGTATCCTTCGGGCTCGGTGACTGTACGTCCTGAGAGCAAAACCCTGACGAGCATTTCCAGAGGGTGCTTCAGGTTGTTGCGGGTGTCAGAGTTCATGTCTAGGAGAGGGATACAGTGAATTCAAGTAGCTCATTAAGGCGGTACGCATCAGGCCCCTCCTGTCAATCAACAACTTAATCCTCTTTATAGTTTCTTTCGAGTCCGATTCTCCTTGAGTAGTCGAGCAGGAAGCTTTCCACCAATCAGTATAGACCTCGATGAACTTGTCAAGCAAGTCCGCTGCAAGAGAGTCCCTGCATCGAATTGCAGAGCGAAGAAACCATACCGGCTCTCGATCAACTGAGATTCCAAGACGTTTGGCTACAACAATGCGTGCTTCCTTGATAACTTCTTCGTAGTCCTGTTCTGTCATTGAGAGGTACATGTTGGCTAATTCAAAGTCCTGACTCCGATTTAGTATCTTGCAAACGGGACTGAATCTCCAAGTAAAACACTTGGTACTTCGCAATCCGGGCAATGTCCTTCTCAGTCACACCTTTGAGGCGGCGAATGTCGGTGTTGTGCCGAAGATCGCACAGCTTCACTCGCATCGCATCTTCATTGGCGAAGACACGGTGCTTGTATTCGTCGTAGGTTTCCCCTGGCACCTTGGTCAGAGCACGGATGCCTTCTATTACCCTGCTCGGTAACCCAAGATCACGCAATTCGGAGTAAGTTACTTTGGTATCTTCAATGACGTCGTGTCCCAGGGCAATGCACTGAAGCTCTTCATCTTCCGTCTTCAAGTAGTGCATCACCTTCAACGGATGCAAAATGTAAGGCTTTCCACCTTTGTCATATTGACCAGCGTGGGCGTTGGTCGCCAGAACCAACATTTTGTTAAGTAGTTCACCTTTTTGCATCTCGAAGCCAGGACTCAGTAACTTTAGTATAGGGCACTTTGCCCCAGACGTAAAGGGCGGGAAACCGCCCCCTTCAAGCCAGTTCTGGATTGTGTTCGATGAGGTGATTTTCAGGTACTCGGCAGCTTCTTTCGTATCTAGGGGGTCTGCCCGGGGAGCCAATCTGCACGATCTAGCCCTATCCACTATTCCTTGTACTATGGCTTCTGTTTCTCTTTTTATAGCAGCATTTCCCTGTCTAATCTCCTCTGCCTCCTCCCTAAGCTCTTCCGTTCTCCGTCTCCGCTCAGCATTTTGTTCAGACAATTTCTTTGTCTGTGCTCGAATTGGGTCAAGCCAGTCAGGACTAGTGGTCATTGGGGGTTTCGGTAAGTATATAAGAGATTGACTGGGGGGTCAATTGCCCCCCTCGTGCTAAGTTGAGGGTTGGGGCCGGTGCTCAACAAAAATGGCGTCGTGGGGTTCCTCGTGGTAAAACCACACCCATTCGTACTTGTAGTCACAATCCCAAATGGCAATGCCCAGGGACTTTGCACCCTGTGGTGCGTCCTCCCAGTTTGGCTTGTTTTGCAGGGCTGCAGAAACCCTGTCATTATACTCCTGGTCTTCTACAAAGTGAGTTCTGTAAAGATTCTTTACAGTCCCTCTCGAATGATCGTAGCCCAGTTCAACTCCTTCCCACCCAACCTCTTTGAATTTTTTCAGTTCCCCCTCAAAGTCTTTGAATCTCTCTATCAGTTCATCGATAGTTTGCCATACCCAAAAGTCAAAGTGGATCTCCTTGTATTCTTTGACGGGCTTAAGGTGAGTGAGTTTGGTCTTTTTGTCATAGGCCATAGGGTTTCCTCTTGGGCTCTGGTTTCCCGAATTACGGTTCATAGTTCTCTAAGACAGCCCCCTAGGGAGGGCTCCCCAGCCATCGTACCGAGCGCGTACGACTTTCTCAAGGGCAGCAAGGTTATCAACCTGATATACACCGTAGCGTTCACACACGATGTCAACATTTCCCTTACGTTGGAATCCTTCTGGGCAACAAACAATCAATTTAGATGGGCCAAGTTCGCCCTTATGGGTAAGGAATAGGTTGGAGGCGGCATGAAGCCCAAGTTCTAACAATGAAATCGGGCTCATGGTCCCTGGAGCCAGATACATCGCAATTAGACTGGCTACGGCCAGGCTGTCAAGTTCCCACTCCACTTGTTCACGGAATTGAGGGTTGTCCGCACTTTGGACCCAGGATGAATCCCAGTCATCACGTCGAGGATTGAAAATGTCAATGTCAAGATCGGCAAGGTTGCTCTCTAGTTCAGCTTGCCAGTTTGGAGCAGCTCCCATTTCGATTGAGCCAGCCAGAAAAACTGAAAACCTGCGAGATTGGCCGAAGTCGGCAGGCAGGGCAGGCGGTTTGTATGTGATTGCCATCAGAATGTGGTTGTTAGGTTAGTTTGCCAGAGTGGAAGCCTTCTTATCAGCTTGACCCTTCATAGTCAGGATGCGGCCACGTTTGTTCAGTTTGAGGACAAGAGTTCATGCTGCCAGGAGATCATTAGCCTGCAAAAGTGTGTACTCGTTAACACAACTCCATATCCATCCTCCTTTAGAATCCTGATAGCTTCCCCCATCAGAAGGCCGTCATAACTTTCCAAGTATAGGATAGCTTGTAAGTCACGGTTTTTCACCCTTTCTGCTATCTCACCATAGCACATTGTCAGGAAATTGGCTAGCTCTATTGTATCAACACCCTGAGCTAGCAGATCGCTGGATTGGGAGCACTTGATGGCAGCCTCTTTTGCAGTGATTCGGTTTGGGATTTCAATTTTCATTTTCAACCTCTGTATTTTCCACTGAGACCCATTCGTAGGCATTGAAACGGGGCTCCACCCAGTTTTCAATCTTACCGTCAGGACCGACATTCAGAACAATGTAGTCTCCGAAACCCTCTTCGCCAGGGCACAAGTATTCATCGGGAACGTAGTAGCCTCGCCACTTCAACAACTTGGTGAATCGACTGTTAGAGAAAGCAGAGAGCCAGTATTCTCCGTCGTCGCACACTTTGTAGTGAATGTAGGCGGATACACCTTGCACCCAGTTTTCGATTTGCCCATCTTTGATACGAATCAGGGGCTTCCATAAATCCCCGACTCTACAAGGTATTAGATTTCCGAGAAGGTCTTCTTCCCCGTTTACGCACGCATCCTCCCAGTATCTAGGAGATGCAGAAACTTCTAAGTGAGTCAAAGTTTGATCCATTTTGTCAACCTGTCAATTACATCGGACGGGGTATGTCCGTCCCACGGTTTTCCAACCGAAAGCTCCTTTGCTCCGGTCGCTTTCACGGAGTCCCACAATCTCGCCGGGAGATGGTACGCTATTGAACTCGGGGCAAATCCCGGAAGTTCCGCTCCGACAATAAACCAGTCTTCGTTTCCGAAGCAAAGTTCACCATCCGCATGTTTCCTACTGAACCACCAATTCTGCGGCATCGCTTTCATCAGGGCCAAGCAAAGTGTGTGCCTGTGCTCGTACAGTTCTTCAAATGTGTGATAGCCATCGCTAAGCTGAGACTTGTCTTCCTTCGAAAATTCCGCGTATACGTCCTGATCAGTAATCTTGTCTCGGAAATAAACCGCTAAGACTCCGTCCTCCGGTTCAATGTCACAGTAGAATTCGGGGTGATTAATGTACCAGCCCAGGGTTGAACCGTCTTCTGCTTTCATGCGCCTTGCAGTAAAGGCTTCCTCACCCGAAGATTCAAGAGCTTCGCGAGCTTGAGAAACAAGGTGCTCGGCTGCTCGACCGAAATCATCGTACTCTTTACCAATTGTTGTATCCCAGGCTTTCACCAAGCCTTCACACAGATTACGATATATTTCGATCATTGTCGTTCGATGTTTGTGTTTACGTCAGGTAGGGGCAGCGCCCAATGAGGAAGCCAGTGGGTGAATCCGTGATGCTTATAAAACTCCCAATTCATGCTGTCTATGTGTATTAGCTCCCATACATCACCACTCCAAGCCCAAAACATTCCTTCGTTACAATCCTTGGGCTCCGGCAGCCGCTCGGAGAGGGGAATGGGTTGCGGCGCGGAATTGCCCCAGCGGGCGAGGGCGGCGCGGGCCTTGCGGATCTCCAGCTCCCTGGCGTACTCAACGGCGCTCAGGGGTTCCGCTTCAGGGTGAACAGGCGGGAATAACGCCACTGCTTGATCCTGGGTGGCCAACAGCTCCTCATCCGTCGGCCCCTCCGCCTCCGGCTGGGCCAGGCGTTCTAGGAGGTCGGCGGCGCGGGCGAGCCGGGAATATCCATTATTTGACAGGCGTGGCTTGCTCGTTGCTATGAACCGCAGCCATCTCACGTACTCCGCCACCTCCCCATCGGCGGGCGGCTCCGGCTGGGCCAGGGCGGCCTTGATCCGCTCTCGTGCCCGCCACTCCAGGTAGTGTTTTTCCAGCAGCTCAGCGCACAGGGCGCGGTAGTAAGAAGTGTCCACGATTTAGATTAAAACTTACAAAATCAAAGGTCAAAAAACAATACGCCTGAAGGCACGCACACAGTACGTACTCGTCTTACCGCTGTAGCAGCAAATGCCAAGGTTAAAGAACACGGGCCATGCGTGGCTACTATTGCGCTCTGTACTACTCCAGTAGAAAGCGGAGGAAAACCTTTGCCTACAGTTTTTATAGGCAAGTTCCAGTTCTTCTTGGGAAGGAACGTGCCACTGACATGGAATAAATCCATGTTCTTTTAACGAGGTAAAGACAGGCTCAAATTCAGGAGTCCATTCACAGCGAACCTCGGTTTCTTTAGGTGCAGCAATAAGGATGGAATCCTTATAGCGTTCAACAACTACACAACCGTCTGAGAAAATGTCTCCAGGTTGAGCATTTTCAATCGTGACTTTGGATGATTCAAGTTTCTCTTGAAGTTTCTTAAGTTGTTCTTGTGTTTTCTCGATTTCAGTCTTGAGTTGTTGGAGGTTCATTTTTAGTAAAGTACAAAAATTAAAACTCAAAGGTCAAAAAACAATACGCCTGAAAGCGCGAGCCCACCAATACGAATTCATATCATCTCCAAATGCATTACCATCATAGGTGGTAATGCGGTATGCTTTCACCGAACTCATCTTCGTACTACTCCAATAGCAGGGGGAGGAGAATCTTTGCCTGCAGTTTTTTAAAGCAAGTTGAAGTTCTTCTTCGGTAGGGATATACCATTGGGACGGAATAAACCCATAATTCTTAAGGGAATCGAAAACAGGCTTAAATCCTTGAGACCAAGTGCAGCGGACTACGGTGCTTTCTGGTGCCGCAACAATAACACAATTATTATATCGTTCAATTACTGTACCCATTGGAAGTGTTTTTCCAATGGGTGCTGTTTTAATATTGAAAGATT
>Ga0129333_10000003_pt1 | contig 141603 bp, 173 predicted proteins | sample CPB6_08_DNA_FD_94474 | JGI IMG/M metagenome (GOLD analysis project Ga0129333, IMG submission 94474) | Freshwater to marine salinity gradient microbial communities from Chesapeake Bay, USA - CPBay_Sum_0.6_0.8_DNA | ecosystem: Environmental > Aquatic > Marine > Coastal | place: USA: Chesapeake... | reverse complement strand
CTCAACCACTACCCGAAAGGATGAGGACAGCTTAAAACCTGCTGTTTGGTTGTTGGAAAAGGAATAACATAGGTAAAATGAGGTTTAATAACCCACGGCTAGGCTAGTGATAGCAGACTAGAATAGACCCGCCGTTGTGATAAGACGGAGCTCGAGGTACCGGACAACCGCCTCTGCAATGCTCTACTGCTGTGTGACATGTGCAACTCAGATAATGTCGAACTTTAGCCCATTAGGGCTAAGTGTGACTGAACAATCTAGATAATATCTTAAACGCTTCGCGTTAAAATAATAACAAAAGTTCGAGCGATAGCGAAGAACAGATGAACGTAAGTTCATCTTTAATAAATACACTACTATGAAAATTACAGAAATCATTTCCGAAACACCTATTCAAGAAGCATTCATTGATAAACTTCTAGCTCGAGCCATCAAGGGTGCAGGAAAGGGTACTAGTAAGGCCGGAGGGGCTGCTGATGATGCCGCACGAGCTGCAAAAACTACTCCTGATAATACTCCTCGTATGAGTCATGCAGATAGAGTTCGTGCAGCCAATGCAGAAAAAGAAGCTGCCAAAGCCAGACGTGCCGCTGGTCGTGCAGATGCTGCATTTCTAACAAGACATTACAGTAACGAAGCTATACAACTTATTAACTTCTTTGGCTTGGCCAATGCCGCATATGACTATTATACCGGATGGAAAGAGCTACAAGCCAAATATCCTAATGGTGGCGAAGAGTACGATCGCGAGTATCGAAATCTGCTTGGATTGACAATCGCTCAATGGATTGCTCCTAAGGTTGTACTAAAGTTGGCAAACTTGCCTGGTATTAAGCAGGCTGTTAATCTTGTTCCTGGCTTGGTAGGACTTTTAAAAATGCCTAATGCTGCTGAAATAATTCGAGCCGTTTCTTCGGCAACAGGTCGTGCGGCACTTGTATATTACTTTCAGACTGAGCAGGGTAAATCCACATTAACTAACATGCTAGGCGGACTTGTTGTAGGAACGCTAGGAAATGCTGCTGTTATAGCAGGAAATCTTTTAACAGTTATAGCTGGATATGCAGGCGATGTGGCTACTGGTAATAAAACGGTAGACGATGTAGTGCAAGACATCAAAGATAAAGTTAGCGGTAGTGATGATGCATCGGATAAAACAGATTCTTCTGGTGGAAATGCTGATGTAGCTGGTACTTCTTCCGCTCCGGGCTCCAGAGCTAGAGATAACTCGTCTGGAAAAGCACCAACTGACTACGATCCTAATAAATTAAATTCTTGGGATTTCAGTATTAAAGACATCAAACGTTAAAGCAAATTCATTTGAGTAGCTTTAGTTGCTTCAATATTTTCTTTGATAATTTCTGTCATAATATTAATATCTTCAGATGAATATCGATCAAACAAATCGTTTATGTTGATACCTCCACGCATAAACCATGCTATTCTAAACAATTCTTCTTTAAATTTAACTACTTCTTTTTCTAGCCTAACAAGATAATCTGCAATCTCTTCATCTGACAACCGTGTTAGGCGCCTGCGAAAAAATTTGATTGATCCAATTCAACTAAAAAGCTATCTTCGTGTCCGCATGCATCGCACTTGATATTGTTAGGCGGAACACGCCATACATCGTTGTTCTTGCCTATGTGTTCTTTTAGTTTGTCAAACACAATTTTGTCGGCATTTTCTAACCATTCTTTAATATATCCACGTTCAGAAACAACACCAGCAGGTGTTTCAACACTTTCAACACCGGCTATAAACACTCGGTTTTGTAATTCACCTACGGCTTTAAAAATTTCTGCTAAATGACCTTGTTTAATTTCTTCGTCTTGAATTTCTAAAACTTGCCCTAATTTTTTCTGTAATGCAAAATTTTCCAGGTTGAAGTTAGTAGTTTCTCGATATGTTAATGGTTTCAATTTGATTATTAAATCTCCAAACATTACCTTTGGATCAAATGTACATCTATTAAAGTGTTCTATGATATGTTGCAACTCTATATCGAAACTCATTTCATTTGAACATTGTTTACAGACATGTGTCACAGACATGATATTTCCGTAAGTGGCTATACGCACAGCAACTAACAATGCATCGATGTCAAGATTACTAATTTCCCATCCATCTTTGATACTTGGACAGCAACTTTGTACAACTTTGACAGTTGTTTCGCCGCTGATCAAAGCATCGGGTGTTTTAAGTAATATTTCATCCATGCCAGTCATCCCAAACACTGGAATATTTTCAACTGATCCTTCAATAAAACCCGGCGTATTGTAAACACCAAGGCTTGGTAATTTTAAAAATACTTTAGGCTGTCTAAAATATTGCTGTAGAGGATTAGAACCCATATAGATCTCCGGATAAATATACTATAGCTGTATTTATATACGCATATTTTAGGAAAAAAATAATGCCATCAGTAGAAGAATTGCTTGCAGAAAATAATAATTTACTCCGACAAGCTATTAGTAGAAATTCAACGCCCGGACCAGCGCCAGCTTCTACCGGAATTACAGCACTTAATACCAGCGCCGGCCTAGCAGGCAAAGCAGTAGAAGGCCTTAGTGGTGCGTTTGGAGCAGCCAAAGGCATTGTGGGCGAATCTTTAGACGCCTACCGAGAATTTAGTAAATTTGGTGTTAATTTTAACAATGACGCTATAGGATTTAGAGCTAGTATTGCTGGAACACGTTTGAGTGTTCAAGAATATAGTCAAACTCTTAGTACGCTAATTCCTAATATTACAGCTCTTGGTGGCACAATCACCGATGGAACTAAAAACTTCAATAGACTTTCAAAAGAATTTAGTGATACCACAGCCGCTGATGAATTAAGAAAAATCGGTTATACTACCAAAGAATACAACGATGTTCTTGCTATAAGTGTAGCAGGAAGAAAAAATATTGATTTTAATGATGCAGAGTCTCGTAAGAAAGCTAATATGGCCGCCGCCGACCTTGCACTTGAGATGGACAAAGTTGCACAATTAACTGGTGTAAGTAGACAAGAACAACAAAAGGCTCTTCAAGAAAAACAAGGAAACGCAAGAGTACAAGCAACTATTGAACAACAAATAAGAGCCGGCGGCAAAGATGCAGCAGATGCATACATGAAAATGTCAACGCAGATGAAAGGCATTGGTTTAGATAAGTTAGCTGATGAAATTTATTCTGGTCAAGCGTTAAGTCAAAAATCAATATCTCAATTAAATGCTCTTGGCCCAGCAGGAAATCAATTACGAGATGCTATTAATCAAGTACGAAATGCAACAGACGATGAAAGTCGAGCAAGGGCAAATGCAGCTTTAAGAGAAGCTCAGGCAGCAGTAGCAAGACAAGTTACCAGCGATCAAAGTTTAAATCAAATTCGATATGGTCAAGGTGAGACAGCTGAAGCATTAGGCGAAATATCGATAAGTGCAAGAAACTATGCTAATGCTATAGAAAAAACTAAAGAAGAAGCAAGACGCCAAGGTAGAGAAATTTCTGATGCGGAGGCTGCACAAGCATTAGAAAGACGCGGCAGATTTGCTCAAGACCTTGCCAGTGGCCGTGCCGAAGCTGATGCTCGAAAAGCAGTTGAAGAAGCTAAAACAGATACGGAAAAGAGAGCTGCCGAACAAAAATTAAGAGAAGTTCAACAAGCAAAACAAGCAGCACAACCTACTGAAGTATTGATACAAGTGTTAAATCGATTAAATGACACTATGTCAGCTATGGTTATTGGTGCAGATAAAACTGTTAAAGGACTAACTGTAGCAGGTTCTGCTGGCGATAAAATTTTAAAAACAACAGACGCATTTACAAAAAATGTACAAACAATTGATGGTAAAACTACTTCTGCTATAGATCGAGGTGGTGTTGTTAATATTCCAAACTTTAGTGAAATTACAAATGCTATCTCTAAAGGCGACTGGATTGGTGCAGGAAGAAAAGTTGCAGAAGGATTTCAATCAGCGTTGACTAATTATGGCAAAACTCTAGGTGTTGAAATGCCAACAACTTCGTCTGCTGCTCCTAGAGCAAACTTCGGACAACCGCCGGTGTCGAGAGCAGGCGGGAGTCCAAATGTTGATAATATAGTTGAAGATTTTGGAGCAGGTACTCCGGCAATATTACATGAAAAAGAAGCGGTCATGACATTGCCACAGATCAAAGGTCTCGTTTCAAATATATGGAAAAGCGCCAAGTCTGAAACAATAAATCAAAATACGTTAACTAGTGAATCAATTACAGGCGGTGGCGAAACTACTACCAAGCGTGTGCAGTCTGATGACAGTAAATCGGCGCAAGCTGAAATGGATGCCTTAAGTCAAAAATTTGGAACCGACTGGCAAAAACGTAAAGAAGTTCTTATTGAAGGTATGGCTGTAGAAGACCGTAAATTTTCTAAAGTTCAAGCAGCTATGCGTGCCGATGTTGAAGCACAAAAAATTAAAGAAGATTATGAAGCTAAAAAAGCCGAAATTCAAAAACGCATTGACGACGGCATCAAATACGAAGTTGAAACTAAAAAATCTGCATCGGATGCGTTAACAGAAATTGTTAAAGAAACTGGGCTTAAAGAACTAGATATTAAACAAATTAATAGTGATAAAATTTCAGAAACAGTAAAAGCAGAAACTGAAAAAGAATCGGCATTGAAATCTTCTGTAACTGAAACACTATCGTTGGCTATTGAAAAAGTTAAAACGGCAAAACCAGAGCAACCAAAACCAAAAGGCTTTGATGACAATATAGAAGCCTTACAAAAAGAACTAGTTGCCAAAGGTGCTAATATTAAAATAGACGGACTACTAGGACCTCTTACCAAAAATGCTATGTCACAGTTTGGTAACATAAAAGTTCCAGACACTAATCAAGTAAAAAGTATAAGCAGATCAATTCCAAACGAAGTTGCTCAATCAAAAGCTGAAGCAATGAAAAGAACTGTTGTTACAGAACCAGTTGTTAAAAAAGAAGAACCAAGTAATCCTTTACAAGCCAGTACAAATCTAGACGATCTCAAGGATCAATTAATTCAGTTAAATAAGACTATGGGAGAGATGCTATCTTATTCATCCGAAATGGTCGGTGGCATCGAGAAACAGATTCGTGCAACTAAGCGTATGGATCCTAACATCTCCTTAAGAGGATAATTATGTCTTGGAAAAAGTTTTTTACACCTGTACCAACAGGTAATCAATTAAGCTCAATCTCCAGTGGTGGAGCTTCAGTGCGTCCAGGACCAGCGAAAGCTAATTATTCCAGTTACTTACCAGATGTGTATACTGGTAGTCCAAATCGTGTTGAACGATATTTGCAATACGAAGTAATGGACAGCGATCCTGAAGTTAATGCAGCTTTGGACATTTTAGCAGAATTTTCAACACAAAAACTAAAAGATGGAAAAACACCTTTTAGTATCCAGTGGCGCCGTAAAGCAACTAACAGTGAAATAAGAATTCTTGGAGAATATCTACAACAGTGGGTAAAAACTAATAAGTTTGATACTAGAATATTCCGTATGATGCGTAACACATTCAAGTACGGAGATGCCTTCTTTATTAGAGATCCTGAAACACAAAAATGGCAATACATCGATCCTAGTAAGCTAGTTAAAGTTATTGTAAATGAAAGCGAAGGTAAGAAGCCTGAGCAATATGTTGTCAAAGATCTTGCACCAAACTTTATGGATTTGGTTGCTACACAGATAACTCCAAACATAAATCCACGCAATAATGCTGGTAGCACAGGCGCCGGTGGCTATCTTGCACCAACAGGAAAAGGCGGTGGCACATTTCCTAGCCCGAGCGGTGGAAGTCGTTTTGGTACAACTGAAACTGAATATGCTATTGATGCTAAACACATTGTTCACTTGAGTTTAAGTGAAGGTTTAGACAATAATTACCCATTTGGAAATAGTCTTTTAGAAAACATTTTTAAAGTTTATAAGCAAAAAGAATTACTTGAAGATGCTATTCTAATCTATAGAATTCAACGTGCTCCGGAACGTCGTGTGTTCCATATTGACGTTGGTAATATGCCAGGACACATGGCCATGGCGTTCGTAGAAAGGGTTAAAAATGAAATCCATCAGCGAAGAATCCCAAGCCAAACCGGCGGCGGACAAAATGTTATCGATAGTGCTTATAATCCATTGTCTATTAATGAAGATTACTTCTTTCCTCAGACCGCCGAAGGACGAGGATCTAAAGTTGAGACTTTACCTGGAGGGACGAATCTCGGCGAGATTGATGATTTAAAGTACTTTACTAACAAATTATTCCGTGGTTTACGTATACCGAGTAGCTATTTGCCAACAGGTGCAGACGACAGTCAAGCAAGTTTTAATGATGGTCGTGTTGGTACAGCGTACATTCAAGAATTGCGTTTTAATAAGTATTGCGAACGTTTACAAGCACTAGTTACTAGTGTATTTGACGAAGAATTCAAGCTGTATATGAATCTTCGAGGTGTGAATATTGATTCAAACTTGTTTGAATTAAAGTTTAACCCTCCGCTAAACTTTGCTAGCAGTCGCCAAGCAGATATGGACGGCCAACGAATTAACACGTTTAATACGATTCAAGCAGTTCCATTCGTCAGTAAGCGATTTGCTATGAAGCGTTTCTTAGGTCTAACTGAAGAAGAAATTGCAGAAAACGAACGTATGTGGGCAGAAGAAAATGGTAAAGGTCAACCAACACTCACTGACTCTGCGGGAGAATTGCGTAGTGCAGGACTAAGTGCTGGCGGCATCGAAGGAGACTTAGGCATGGCTGGAGACTTGTCTGCACCAGAAGATATGGAAGCAGAATTAAGTCCAGGAGCTGCTGCGCCAGGTGTTCCGCCAGTGGCTCCGGCACCTGCAACACCACCAGCTGCATAAATATAGTATGATTCTACGAGAACTTTTTTACATTGATCCGGATACTAGACGTATTGCCAACGATCTGAGATACAGTCCAGATCGCGATGTCACTACTCTACATAGATCAGATACACGCAAAACTAGACTAAGTCTACGTCAAATCAATGAGTTAAGAAAATCTAGCGAGGCTCATATTCTCGAACAAGAACGTGAGTTAGAATTTATAGCGGACATGTACAAAGCACCACCAGCGGCCGCGCCAGCATAAATAAACGGATTTTTTTACAAAAACGGCCGTTTTTAGGCTATTATAACCCCTTTTTTACAATTAATTGTAAATATTACACAGCCTTGTGATCACTACAGGAGAAAAAAACATGACTGACCGCAAACAATTTGAGGCCATGCTTGAGGCCCTTATCAATGAAGATACAGAACAAGCAAAAGAAATTTTTCATAATATCGTAGTAAGTAAATCTCGTGAAATTTATGAAGAACTTCTAAGTGAAGATTTCGATAGCGAAGAAGCTGTTGAAGAAGAAGCAGACGAAGAAGAAGCCCCTGTTGACGAAGAGATGGAAGGCGAAGAGCCTGCCGTTGAAGCTTTCGGCGACGATGAAGAAGGCGACGATGAAGAAGGCGAAGAAGCTGACGATGACGTCGGCGGAGATGCTACTGACGACATGATCGGCGACGTTGATGCAGATGCAGACGGCGAAGAAGAAATGGACGACGAAGAGCAAACAGATCGTATTCTTGACTTAGAAGATGCTCTAGAAGAATTAAAAGCAGAATTTGAACAGCTAATGGCTGGCGAAGAAGGTGACGACATGGGCGGTGACGACATGGGTGACATGGGCGGTGACGACATGGGTGACATGGGCGGAATGGACGCCGAGCCAGAAATTGATGAACTCCAAACAATGATGGAATATGTTAACAAAGTTGGCGGCGCAACATACGACAAGTTTGGTAAAATGGGTGACGACGGTGTAAACACTAAGTCAATCGTAGCTGGTAAGAACGATATGGGTGGTACAACTGCTAATATTGCCAAGTCTTTCTCAACAGATAAAGGCGGTACAGAAGGCGGTTTAGCAAGTCCAAAAGCTGGTGACCTAACAGCAGGACTAGGTAACATTCACAACCGAAAAGACAGCAAAGCTGGCAAGACTGCTTTCACTAAGAAAGAACCAGGCCATGGTGCTGAAAAGAAAGGTGCTGCTGAAAAAGCTGATAATAAAACCAGCATGATCAACGGTGCACCAGGTCGTGCAAAGTAATTTAAAGCGACATAGTAATATGTTATACCTCCGAGAGAATCTCAGTTTCAACGAAGCAAAAATGATCGTTGAGTCTGATGACAAAGAAGGGAAAAACTTATACATGTCCGGGATTTGCATCCAGGGCGGTATACGTAACGCTAACCAGCGTGTTTACCCTGTGAATGAGATTGGCAAGGCTGTCAAAACCCTGAACGATCAGATTCAAAACGGTTATTCAGTTCTCGGAGAAGTAGATCATCCAGATGATCTAAAAATAAACTTGGACCGCGTTAGCCATATGATAGTTAATATGTGGATGGACGGTCCAAACGGTTACGGTAAACTTAAAATTTTACCTACACCAATGGGACAACTAATTCGCACCATGTTAGAAAGTGGTGTAAAATTAGGAGTAAGTTCGCGCGGATCCGGAAACGTCAGAGATGACGGTTCCGGTGAAGTGTCAGATTTTGAGATTATCACAGTAGATATGGTAGCTCAACCTAGTGCTCCTGGAGCATATCCTACACCAATTTATGAACACCTGATGAACAGTCGTGGTGGATATAATGCTTTGCGTATAGCGCAAGAGGTGAAAGGGGATCCTAAAGCACAAAAATATCTCAAAGAGAGCTTATTAGGTATAATAAGCAAACTCCAATAACAAGGAGAATCACATGTTGGATGCGTTAAAACAGTTATTTGAAAACAATGTGATTTCTGAGGAGATCAAAGAGTCAATTCAAGCCGCTTGGGATGCAAAGATTCTAGAGAATCGCGAACAAGTCGCACATCAACTACGCGAAGAGTTCGCACAAAAATACGAACACGACAAAGAACAAATGATTGAAGCTATCGATAGAATGGTCACTGATCACCTATCTGCTGAACTCGTTGAATTTGCCGAAGATCGTAAGTCACTAGCAGAAATGAAAGTCAAGTATGCTCAAAATATGAAGCAACACGCTGGCCTAATGAAGGAATTCGTTAGCCGTCAGTTAGCTGCCGAAGTACGCGAGTTACATGAAGATCAAGTTGTTATGGCTGAAAAATTTGGAACTCTAGAACGTTTTGTAGTTGAGGCTCTTGCTGAAGAAATTGCAGAGTTTTACAAAGACAAACAAGACTTAGCTGAAACTAAAGTTCGTTTAGTTCGAGAAGGACGTGAAGAACTTAAGAAGATGAAACAGCAGTTTATTGAGCGTGCCGCAACAATGGTCGACACAGTTGTTAATGAGAGCTTACGCTCAGAATTAACATCACTAAAAGAAGACATTGATGCAGCCCGTCGTAACGATTTTGGCCGCAAGTTATTCGAAGCTTTTGCTTCAGAATTCCAGACCAGTTATCTAAACGAAAAGTCAGAAACATCAAAATTACTAAAGGTTATAAACCTAAAAGATTTAGCTATTCAAGAAGCTGAACAAGCTGCTGAACAAGCTAAAGCCTTAGTAGAAAGTAAAGAAGCAGAAATTGCTTCTCTTAAAGAGGCACAAGAAAGAAAAACAATCATGAACGAATTACTTGCTCCATTAAACTCAGAGCAACGTGACATCATGGGTGAATTAATGGAGAGTGTGAAAACATCAAGGCTTGTAGAAAGTTTTGACAAGTATCTCCCAGCTGTAATCGCTGGCAAAGCTCCGCAGAAGAAACAGGCACTAGTAGAGGCAAAAGAAATTACCGGAAATAAAGAAATTTCCAACAGCAAACGTAGCAGCGAAAGCGACTCGAACATTATCGATATTCGTCGTCTCGCTGGACTTAAAATTTAAGGAGAAATTTAAATGTCAGAACTACTAAACGGCCGTTGGGCAGAAACCAAAGAAGCTCTTTTAGAAGGCCTACAAGGCACAAAAAGATCTGTAATGGGTGTTACACTAGAGAATACACGTAAGTATTTGATGGAGTCCCCAACAGCAGGTGCCACTTCTGCCGGCAACGTTGCAACATTAAATCGTGTTATTCTTCCAGTTATTCGTCGTGTGATGCCTACGGTTATCGCTAACGAGTTAGTTGGTGTTCAGCCAATGACTGGTCCAGTTGGTCAAATCCATACTTTACGTGTTCGCTATGCAGATAGCAGCAGTGGAGCTGGTGTTGTAGCTGGTGAAGAAGCACTAAGCCCATTCAAAATTGCTGAGGCTTACTCAGGCAATGAGGCAAGCCCAGCAAAAGCTGCCAGCACAGCAACTCTAGAAGGTGCAGCTGGTAAGCGTATGAGCATTCAGATCCTCAAGCAAACAGTTGAAGCACGTACACGTAAGTTAAGTGCTCGCTGGACATTTGAGGCTGCACAAGATGCACAAGCCCAACAAGGTATTGACATCGAAGCAGAAATTATGGCTGCTCTAGCACAAGAAATTACTGCTGAAATCGACCAAGAAATCCTAACAAGTTTAGGTTCTCTAGCTGGTACAGCAGTTGAAACATACAACCAGTCTCAAGTTTCTGGTACAGCAACATTCGTTGGTGATGAGCATGCTGCTTTAGCTGTTCAGATCAACCGTGCTTCTAACTTGATTGCACAGCGTACACGTCGTGGTGCAGGTAACTGGGCAGTTGTTAGCCCATTCGCGTTAACAATTCTTCAGTCTGCTACTACAAGCGCATTCGCTCGTACAACAGAAGGAACTTTCGAAGCTCCAACAAATACCAAGTTCGTTGGTACACTAAACGGCGCAATGAAAGTGTATGTTAACACATATGCAGCTGACAATGCTAACGTATTGATCGGTTACAAAGGTTCTAGCGAATCTGATGCAGCAGCATTCTATTGCCCATACATTCCATTGATGAGCAGTGGTGTTGTTCTAGATCCAGCAACATTCGAACCAGTCGTATCATTCATGACACGTTATGGTTATGTTGAACTAAGCAACACAGCTAGTTCTCTAGGTAATGCAGCTGACTACCTAGCAAACGTTGCAATTGCACACTCAAGCGTAAGCTTCAAGTAATCAACAACTACGTTGTTACAAATTAAAAGGGCTCTTCGGAGCCCTTTTTCATTATCAGCTAAATACTATGTCATGCTCAGTAATGAGTTTATGCAGAATCCCTCTGCGTATGGCCTAGAACGTCAACATAAGGAGAAACAAATGGGACGTCCAATTCAAAAGAAATATTTTGCCAACACAAACAGCCGCCAATTTGGTACAGCTAACGTTGGTGGAGAAAGTGTAGCCAGCGTTACAGCACCAGCAGGCACATTAGCAACCTTAGTAAACGGAACTTACACAATTCCAGCAGCCGACATTGGTGCACCAGATATTACAGGCGGCGCAAAACCAGTTTTAACTGTAACTGTAACTGGCGCAACAACTTACACCGTTGCCGTAACATCAGCAGGTTCAGGTTATACAAGTGCTCCAACAATTACTTTTAACGGAAGTGTAGCTGGCGGCTCAGGTAGTGCTACTCCAGTAGCAACACTAACTAGCGGCGCCGCTGCTCGTCAAAATGGTATTAAGTGCGAAGCACAAATCGGTGCAGGCAGCGAAGTTACTACAGGCGATGTCATTGCACAAAAAGGCACAAGAAAATATCGTGTACAAACTAGCGACGGTACAGCAACATGCACACTAGTTGCAAGTGCAGCTTTAGGTGCTAACGAAATGTCAATTACAGCAGTTGATGCTAGTGCTAACGCTTACTGGGTTACAAAATTAACAGCACATAGAGCTATCCTAACTAGAAAAGTTTCCGGCGACGGATTGTTTGCTAGCGGAGCTTCTGTGCCATGGAGCTTTGCAGCAGCTAGTTCTGGTATTGTACAGATCGAAAATCAGTAATTAATTAGGAGCTTCGGCTCCTAACTTAGGACTTTAAATGACAAGAATAGTAAATGTTAGCCAAAGTGACTACCGGGTAAAAGTTCAATCCGGTGGTACTATTACTTTAGACGTAGGAGTTAGTCCGGGCGTAGTTGTAATTACTGGAGACTTAAATGTCAAAGGCACCACGACCACTGTCGAGTCAACTAACACAACAATTAAAGATAATATCTTAACACTCAACTACGGCGAAACAAATTACTATGTTACTTTAGGTTCTGCTGGTCTTAGAATCGATCGAGGTGACTCAGTAAATCAAGGTAGTTTTAAAGATGCGTTATTCTTATTTGATGAAAGTGTAGATCATTACGACCCAGTAGCACTAACAACAATCCCAGGCACATTTGTTTTTAAAACAAGTGATGATAATTTATCTGGAATTCAAGTTGCAAGCGTTGGTACTGCCAATAATGATCTTGTGTTTGATATGCAAAACAGTTCGTATAAAATTCGAATTGCAAATTCGTCAAACTATGAATTGCTAGTAACCGACGATAATGACATCCCAAATAAGAAATGGATCGAAGATTATGTTTCAGCAACTGGTGGCTATGCTAACGTTGATAACTTTCATTATCTATTAGCACCATTTCAGACTCGAGGTCAGGCGTATAACAATAATATTCAGTTCACAGTAATGAATGTGTTAAGAACACAAATAACACAAAACGGATTATTTGTTGACCAAGTAAACACATATCAAAATGAAATTAAAACTATATCGTCATCTAATGTTAATTTGAAATTAAGCTCAGATACCAATATAGTAGAAAATAATGCAATTTTAGGTTTAAATAATCAAGCTGTTCTTTCTAACGGAAGTGTAGATACAAGTATGACTAAATTATATGCAAGTACTACTGCTGGCCCAGGAAAAACTGGCTTATACTTTTTAAATAAGCGAACAGGAGAACCGGGACAAAGCATAAATGAAACAGTCAATGACGAGCTTGTTGCTAAAAACAGAGCATTATTGTTCAGTATGTTATTTTAAGGAAAGAACATGGCAATCGTAAACACAACAATTAGCGGAACTAACACTACAATTTATACAAGCTCTGGTAACAATGCAATTACTACTATTATTGTTTGCAATACTAGTGCGTATAATCCAGCAAGCCCATCAGCTAACCAATCATTACTGTACATGTATGCTGTTCCTAGTGGCGGTTCAGCAGGATTAGGAAATATTATTGTTAACGGATTACCGGTGCCAGCAGGTGAAACTGTTAGTTTTGATCAAGAAAAAATGGTGTTAGCCAACGGTGATTTTATTGTTGCTAAAACCGACTCTGCAAGTAATCTTGTAGCAACAGTGAGCACATTGGCGGTATAAAGATGAGATATTTAAGAAAACAGGTCTTAAATCGACGAGCACCATTTGATACACGTTTTTACTTGGATGCTTCCAACGGTGTTGTTTTAGCAAACAGCAATAATCTTACATTGCCAAAAAGTAATGATACCATTGTCGATCCTGTTCAAGGAATGATAAGATACAATACAACTACTAACGAAGTTCAGGTTTATCAAGGGTCGAGTGGTAGTTGGCGTAGTATTCGATATAAAGAATCGACAGGTATTACGCAACAATCTAACTTAGGACCAATTGATGGTTTAACATACTTTTACGGTCCATTAAATCCTGCACCTCCAACTCAAGTTCAAACAGGACTAGGTGGCACCAATGTTGCATGGAACGGTCAAAATATAATTGTGTTAATTGGCAATGTATTTCAAATTTATAACACAAATTATGTATTAACACAAAATCCTAATACTGTCCTAGCAACAACTACAACGGTAAGCACAGGCACTACACTAGATTTTGCCAGCACAACAACAATTGCTCAAGGCTCTATAGTCACTGGAAGTGCAAATATTCCAGTCGGAACTACAGTAACCGTGACAAGCGGAACACAAGTAACATTAAGTAATGCCATCACGGGTACTATTAACAGCGGTACGTCGTTAACTTTCGCTAAAAACGATGGATACTATTTGAATTTTACTTCTGATCCAAACTACTCGGGAATGATTACTCAGCCAATAACAGTATTACACGGCTTTGATCAATAAGGAGCAAGCATGGGAGTTGAATTAGGCAGAATAAGCGGCCCACTGCTTTCAGACAACCTCATTCGGCACGGAATAGATCTTGCCTTTGAAACAGATCTCCTTTACATAGATGTAAACAATCAACGAGTCGGTATTCAAACCAGCTCTTCTGGCCGTTTACTTGATATCAACGGCAAAACCTTAACAACTAATTTAATTGTCGATAATTGGTTTACAGTACCAGATTTTGATATTCATACAAACGAAATTCAAAATCTTTTAGGACCAATATATATCCAACCATCGGGTCAGAGTTTAGACGGAATAATTGATGGAGGAGTATCCGGCACTATATCCTTTGTAGATGATGCAGACGGCGGCAGCGCCGGGACATTAACATTTACACTAACAGCAGATGGAGGAAATTCATCACCATACGGATCTGTAGGTATAACCAGAGCCCCAGCGTTAACTACAGACAACCTTAAAATAACTGACCAATTAATTAAAAATTTAATTGCTGACAGTGATATTGAATTAAGTCCTAACGGAACAGGTAAAGTAGAATTCAATACTAATCGTGTTAATGTAACCGGGTCTCTACATGCTACAGGAAATGTAACGTGGGACGGTAATATTATATTTGGAAACAATAATAATGATAATGTTGATTTCCAAGCAGATATTAATAGCCATATTATTCCAGACCTTGACAATGAATATGATTTAGGTTCTCTTGCACAACAATGGAATAATTTATACACATATGATGTTCAAGCAGTTACAATAAACACTAGTAGTCTAACAATTGACGGCATTGATATGCTGTTAACAGCCGGAAATACATATTATGTTAGTGTTAATGGTGACGACGATAATTATGGTAACCACTCTCAGTCAACTTTTGCAACATTAAAAGCAGCCCTAACAACAGCAACAAACGGTGATACAATTGTCATATTTCCAGGAACATACTACGAAGAATTTCCGTTAACTGTTCCTCAAGGAGTAACTGTAAGAGGCGCTGGTATCCGTGCAGTAACGATTAAACCAACTCTTGCAACTAATAATAACGATGCATTTTTAGTAAACGGTGACACTATGATTGAACATCTTAGTGTTACAGATTTCTTTTTTGATAGTGTAAACAACAAAGGTTACGCATTTAGATTTGCTAATAATTTTAAAACAAATTTTAGAAGTCCTTATATTAATAACATCACGGTTAGGACAGTCGGTAGCACTACATCTATATCAGATCCGTATGGGTACGATGCTGGAGATGCTGGAGCAGGAGCATATGTAGACGGTAGTGTTGCTGATCCAACAAGCACACAAATTCCAACAATGTTGTTTTACTCGGTAACATTTATTACGCCATCACAAGATGCATTAACTTGCTTAAATGGTGTAAGGTGTGAATGGCTTAACAGTTTTACTTATTTTGCCCGCCGTGGCCTATATTTGTTAAACGGAACAGCAGGCCGTTATAATCAAGGATTAATATTTGGTGCCGAATTAAGAAGTATTAATAGTGCTAACGTGTACGGTTTATACGGTGCAGTGGCTGATGGTGACGAATGTTTGGGCTATATTATGGCTCACAATTTTGGATATATTGGCAACGGCAAAGATTTAACCAACGATCCATCGTTAACTATTCAAGCAAATGAAATAATAGAACTTAATAGCGGCCACATGTACTTTGAAAGTACAGATCAACTCGGCGACATACGGGTAGGCAGTATATTTTATGTAAGTCAAGAAACTGGAAGGATAGCTTTTGATGCACAGAGTATTAATATTATTTCTGGCGGTAATATTACATTAGAAGGTCCTACTAGCTCAACTATTATTAATGAACAATTTGTACAGACAGGAAATATAAGAATATATGATAATACTATTGGATCCATTACTGGCCCAGTTAACTTCTTAGCTTATGGGGGTGCTGCCAGCACATATCTTAATACAAATTTAAATCTTGCTGAAAGTTTAGAAACAAGCGGGGATTTAATACTGAACGGAGATATAACATTCGGTTCTAATAATTTTGACATTGTTTCTTTTGTTTCGCATTTTACCCAGGATTTTTATCCCGGGATTAATGATCAATATTACTTAGGTTCATTATCAAAACGATGGAATACAATGTATTCTAACTTGTTTAATATTGACGGAATCACCGAAATAACTTCTAATGAAATTACAACTAAAACAACAAATACTGATTTAGAATTTTTAGCAAACGGAATTGGTAAGATTAAATTTCCATCTAATAATTTACAAATAGATAATAACTTAACAGTTGACAATCAGTTTACAGTATCTTCAGGAATAACTAGTTTACAAGATGTCGATATTTCAGGAAATGTTTTATTAACCGGGAATATAAATCAAACAGGCAACACCGATATCATAGGATTATTTTCAAATAATAACATAACAATAACAGGGAATACTAGTTATTTTGAAGTTCCTAATATACGCCTATATAACAATATAATTTCTAATCAAGCGACGGATCAAAATTTAATTTTTAGTGCAAATGGTACGGGCAATGTTAATGTTGAAAAAATTAAATTTTCAAACAACGAAATTTTAAACAATTGGTCAGCAGCTACTACAACCCAACAAAAATCTATCATACTAACACCCAATGGTACTGGAAATACTTCAGTAAGTTCTACAAAAGCAGTTAAGATTCCAGTAGGTTCAAATTCTAATAAAACAATAGAAAATATTGGAGAAATCCGTTTTAATAATGTCTATAATAGATATGAAGGGTATGCTCCTAACGGACTAGTTAGTTTTAATAGTGTTTACAGTTATAATACATCTAATGCTAGTTTTATAACTACTACAACAAAAACTACTCTTGCAGTCGGCACATTGTCTGTGACAGCAGGACTAGCGGATATACAAGTTATTAGTACCGCTGGGTTGTCAATTGGTTATAAAGTAGTTTCTGGCCCTGGGCTGGTAGCAGGCTCTACAATAATAAACATTGTAGGAAGTATTATAACATTGGATACTCCTGCCGCAACTTCGGCAACGGGCCTAGTTACATTTGGTCCTGTTGTATTAAATTTTACATTTATCAGCGGTCTTCAAGTAGGACAAGCAGTGACCGCAGTAAATATACAACCAGGAACAGTTATTTCTTCAAAAACCAGTACAAGTGTCACACTTAGTAAACCAATTAGCGGTAATATATTAACTGGGTCAACAATTACATTTGGCGCTGTAAACTCAACATTTGTCACAGCAGAACTAACACCAGGTGCATCGGACAATACTATTCGATTTGGAATAACTGGAAGTGTACACGCATCCATTGACGCTACTAAATTTTATTCAACTGGCTGGCACGTTGGAAATATTGATATTTCCAACAACATACAAAAATTAAATTCACTAGATTTATTTTTATCACCGGATACAGGTATCACTAACATTAATAATATCACTATTGATGATGTATATTTTAATAATTTAAGTTCAGGAGCCATAACACTAGCAACAACAGGACAAGGGTACGTTAAATTTAACGGTGTAAACGCAGTGGTGTTCCCAGCAGGAGATAGTTCAGGTCGGCGCCTAACTCCTGAACTTGGAGAAGTTAGATATAATACAGAGCTTGAATATCTAGAAGTTTTTAATAACACTACTTGGATTCCAGCAATTGGGTCCAGCGGCGCTGCCTCAGAAGAGCAGGTAGACGAAATTATGAATCTTTGGGCAGTGATCCTAGGTTAAAACCAAATTCCGATAAATACTTGTGATTACAAGAAACGACCATTTCTTGTATGGTTAAACTGTGGTAAACCCGCAATGTAAGGTGGTTAACCGTGAAACACGGGGTAAGGAGAGCGAATGGCACTTGGTCGTATTACGGGTCCGCTCTTAAAGGCAAACCTGCTCCGTCAAGGAGTTAACCTTGCCTTTGAGACCGACCTACTCTATATTGATGTTATTAATGGCCGAATTGGTGTAAAGACCACTACTCCTACCAACGAGTTGCAGATCAACGGAACTGCAAGAACAACCAACTTAGAAGTTTCTCAAGAAGCAACAATTGCTAGTTTTACTATTAGCGGTAATACTATTGCTAGCTCAAATAATGTAATTAATCTAACCCCAAGCGGAACTAATCCTGTAGTATATCAGGGTAAAATACAAACAGGTAACTTACAACTTTCAACTAATGTAATCGAAACATTAGGCACTAATACAGATCTTGTAATAGAAACAACCGGAACCGGCGAAGTTAATGTCAATGCTAATATGCTAGTTAACGGTGATTTACACGCTACAGGAACTATTACAGCAGACGGCGATATTCAGTTGGGAGATGCAAATACTGACAATATTGTTTTTAATGCAGACATTAATAGTAACATTATCCCAGACGATAATAACACATGGGATTTAGGATCAGGCCCGCTTGGAAGCGGAAAATCTTGGAGAACTGTTTACTCCAACAATGTTGTAACAGATACATTAACTGCTACTAATATTATCGGTAACGGTATTGAACTTACTTTGCCACAAGGAAGTATTTGGTACGTTGCTGAAAACGGTAACAATACATATAACGGTAATCACGAACATGCTCCGTTTGCAACAATCAAATATGCACTAAGTCAAGCCGCAGCAGGCGACCAAGTTTTTGTTTATCCAGGAACATACACAGAAATATTTCCATTAACAATTCCTGCAGGTGTTACACTACGAGGCGCAGGAATCCGATCCGTAAAAATTCAACCAACGGTAGGAACGATAGATAAAGATGCAATTTTACTTAACGGACAAACTACAGTAGAAGATCTGAGTATATCAGGATTTCGATACAATTCAGTAAACGACACTGGATACGCATTTAAATTTGCTCCAGGCATGGTTACCGCCAGCCGAAGCCCATATGTTAGAAACGTAACAGTTATTACAACAGGCAGTACCACTTCCCCAACAGATCCTTACGGCTATGACTCCGGCGACGCAGGCCAAGGTGCCTATTTAGACGGTAGTGTAGTAAGTTCTACAAGTATAGAAGTTGCTTGTTTATTTCATAGCGTGACATTTATTGTTCCGGCCCAAAGCGCAATTAAGGCAACTAACGGCACTAGGGTTGAATGGTTAAACAGTTTTAGCTATTTTGCTGATAAAGGCATCCACTTAATTAGCGGTACAACTGGTAAATCTGGTTCTGGAAAAACAATATTAAGAATTGATAATCGAACAGGCACATGGGCTGTTGGAAACACCGTTACTTATTATGATACAGATGGTACAACAATTTTAGCATCGGGCACAATTTCCAGTATCGATGGAAACTACATTTCGTTAACTGGAAAATGTGTTGGATTTGAGACACTAGAAGATCGATTAGGAAAGCCTATTGCAGTTGCCGGTAATGCTAAATTATTAACTGCACAGAAAAAGTTTGGTGTTTCAAGCCTGTATTTAGACGGGACTGGCGATTATATCTCGGCAACTAGCCAGCCAGATTTTGAATTTGGCACAGGTGATTTTACAATAGAAGCATGGGTATATCCAACAACAACTGGTAGTTATAGGACACTTTTTGATTTAAGAACAACAACTCCGGGCGACGGTGGCGGAATTATTATAGGAATTAATAATCTTGATCAGCTCTATTTCTATTACAATTTTAATTTTAGAATTGGAGCAGCTGGCCTAGTTCAACAGAATCAATGGAACCATATAGCATTATCTAGAACTAGTGGTGTTACACGAGCATTTGTTAATGGCGGACAAGTAGGATTAGACTATACTGATACAAATAACTATGCTCAAAGGGGAGTTCGAATTGGCGCTGACCCAGCAGGTGCTTACGGATTTGCAGGATACATTGACGATGTTAGAATAACAAAAGGAATAGGTCGATACTCGACCACATTTATCCCGTCAACTGTTGCCTTAACTGGTGATACATCAACAGTACTATTGCTACATTTTAACGGCGCAAATAATAGTACTGTAGTATTAGATGATGGTGTAACATTACAGGATATAAGAACAAATGCAGGTGGTCTTTCGACTAGGATCAATTTTGCAAACTATCAAGACTTTGGAGCAGAATTCCGTAGCATTGGAAGTGCCTGTGTTTATGGAGTATATGGAGCTTACGGCGACGGTGACGGATGTTTGGCTTACTTAATTAGCCAAAATTTTGCCTACGTGGGATCAGGAAAATCACTAGCTAACGATCCTAACGATCGTATAGAAGCTAATGAAGTTGTAAAATTAAATCGCGCTAAAATTTATTACACCAGCGTTGATAACGAAGGCAACTTCAGAGTTGGTGACAGTTTTTATGTAAATCAAAAAACAGGAGATGTGTTATTTTCAGGAGAAAATTTAAGCATCACAACATTATCTGGTATTACATTTAGTGACGGTACTAATACTACAACACTGAGCCCAACAGAAGTTACAACTGGTAATATTACAATTACTGGAAATACAATTCAAAGTAACTTTGGCGACGTAAATGTTGTTGCTAATAGTGGAGAAATTAATTTACAAAATAATACATTTGTAACAGGAAATTTAACAGTTACAGGAAACACCCTTGTAAATGGTAATACAACATTAGGAAGCTCTAGTGGCGATACAATGAATTTTGTTGCTAGTATTGGTTCCAATATGATTCCATCGATTAATAATTTTTATAATTTAGGTTCTGCCAGCCCTAATTTAAGATGGAAAGATGTGTACGTTAATAATGCTAATTTGAACGGCATTAATATTAGTACCAATACAATTCAAGGAACTGCAACTGACACGGACTTATTACTAACAGCTAATGGAACTGGCGAAGTTTATTTTCCAAATAACAATGTACAGATAGATCAAAATTTAACTGTAACAAATAATTTTACGGTCACAACTGGCACAAGCTATCTAAAGAACACAACTATTGTTGGCACAGTTACACAAACTGGCGATATAAATCAAACAGGTAGTTTTATTACCAGCGGAAATACCAGTGTAACTGGAAATATTACTGGAACAGGTTACTTGCAATTACCAGTAATAAGAATTGAAAATAACACAATATCCACTACCACTACCAATACAGATTTAGAATTTCAAGCTAATGGAACAGGTAATATTATATTTGAAGGAATACAGGTTTCTGACAATAATATTTCTAGTACTGTTACTAATTCAGATATTGTATTAACTCCACAAGGTACTGGTATTGTTAATATTAATAGTAATCAAAGTTTTAAAATTCCAGTAGGAAATACTAGCGAAAGACCTGGAACACCTGCAACTGGAATGATCCGATACAATACTGATTTTAATTGGTACGAAGGCTGGACAGGTAGCTATTGGCAATCGCTGGGCGGCGTAATTGATGTTGCCGGAGTAACAAAAATTACTCCTGAGTTAGCACCAGGAACTGCTGACAATATTATTCGATTTTATATCAACAATGTTGTAAAAGCAACTCTTGATGCTACTAAACTTCAAACAGACAGAATACAAACCAACAACATTGATATACAACAAGATACAATAACTACAACTGTTAGCGGAACAGATTTAAATTTATTAACTACAGGAGCCGGTGGCGTCAGGATTGGAAATTTACGATTTAGAAATAACACTATAACCAATGTTACTTCGGGCGGAGTTACAGAATTTATTCAAACTTCTGGAGGTTATGTTCGAATTGCAGGAACTGGCGGTGTTGTTATTCCTGCTGGAGATTCGTTAAATGATAGGCCGGGTATAACAGAACTTGGAATGATTCGGTTTAATACAGTTCTAGAATTAGTAGAAGTATACAACGGAGTCACATGGACCAGTGTTGCAGGTCAAAGCGGCGGCGTAACAACAGCAGAAGCTACCGACATTGGAATTGTTACTGCATTATTATTTGGATAAATTATGGCATCATTTTTTAAAAATAAATTAGAACAAAACATCGGAACAACCGAAGTCGAAGTTATTAGTGTAACTACAAACACTAGAAGTACAGTAATTGGTTTAAGTTTATCGAACTTGACTAGCGGCATTGTATTGGCATCTATTCGCTTAGAGCAACTAAGTCCTACACCCCCAAATAGTGTTCTTGCAGAAGCGTACTATGTAAAAGATGTTATTGTTCCACCTAATCAAAGTTTAAGGGTTATTAACGGTGGCGAAAAACTTATCTTAGCCGGGGATATGAAAATGTACGTTGTATCAAATACCGCCGATGCTCTCGACCTGGTAATGAGTTACGTAGATATTGTTTAAGGAATAAATTATGACATATTATGTTGGCGGAGAAGTTAACCAATCAGATTTACTTGGAGGCGGAAATCCTCGTTATTTTTACGCCTTAAGAAGAACCGACGACGGTACATTATATTTTGCTAAAATTGATCAGTTAAAAGATACAGGAACTATTGTTATCAATACTCCCGGCGCTAGTACGGAAGATTTTTCCGATTTTGAATACGGTGTTGATTTTTTTGACGGACGCCTGGCCGAAGATCACAGCCGTCCGTATGACAACCTATATTGGGATCAGTACCGATGGGATAATAAAAATATTTTTTATTATTTAGACAGTAATGGTAACTTTGTTGTAAGAGTTAATCAAGCATATACCTACGATCCAACACAGATTATTAGTTAAATATTAGATTATTGAGGAATTTATAAAATGGCAGAATTTAAAATTGACAGATTGCGTTTTACCTGGAAAGGTATCTGGCAAACAGGAACAGTTTACGCTAAAGACGCAGTGGTTAGTGAAAACGGTCGTTCGTATGTATGTTTAACTGCACATACAGCAGGCAGCGTTTTTAATAACGACCTCAATAATACCGGTGAAGATGGTTCGCCGCAGCCATACTGGACTCTAATGCTAGACGGCCATACATGGAGAGGAGCATGGGAGCCAGGTATTTCGTACACTATTGGAAATATTATTATCTACGGCGGAAATGCATATATTTGTAAAGAAGGCCACACATCTGCTACTACCTTTGACCCTTATTACTGGGACGTATACGGTGTGTTTACAACATGGCAACATGCTTGGGTTCAAAATACTGGCTACGGGGTAGGAGACATTGTTCGTTACGGAGGCCGGGTTTACCGATGCAGCACAGCACATACATCAGCACCGACTACAATTCTTGGACTAGAATATGACCTAGCCAACTGGGAAATTTTAGTCAATAACATTGCCTACAGGGGCGAATATAATCCTCTAGCATTTAGATATAAACTTGGTGATGTTGCTAAGTTAGGACCAGAACTATATATTTGCACAGAAGGCCACTTATCAGCAGATCCATTTGATCCGTTAAAATGGGATCTGTGGATGCCAGGAGTAGAGTTTGGCGGCACTTGGGACGAAACCACGGTGTATCAAGCCGGCGATATTGTAGTATATGGGGGATATTCATACATTTCTAACATTGTTAACAACGTTGGAAACACACCATCTACAGATCCTGTGAGCTGGTCGTTGTTTACACAAGGTTATGAATTACAACAAGAATGGTCTAGTGTAACAGAATATAAAATTGGAGACGTTGTAAGAGTAAGCGGTCAATTATTTGTTGCTATTGCCGATAGCTTAAACCAACGCCCAACTGCGGTTATCATTAACACTACTTATGTGGCATCTGGTAGCACAGGAGTACAGGTAAATCTTGCATCGGCTTCGGGAATTGTTCCAGGTATGTTTATTAAAGGCACTGGATTTAGTCGAGGACAAATTGTCAGGACCGTTGGAACTAATCAAGTTACAATTAATGAATCACCCGACGGCTCACCAATTAACGGTCAAAGTTTATCATTTACTGGCATAAACTACACATATTGGAAAATGGTAGTTCCTGGAACTACATGGAAATTTAAATGGTCGTTAACCACCGTATATCACGTCGGTGATATTGCAATGTGGAAAAACGCCAGCTATAAATGTGTTCAGTATCATACTTCTTCGGTAATTAATAGACCAGATAACGATACTACAAATCAATACTGGGTCTTGTTTTTGCAAAATGATATTTACAACGCACTGAACGAAAATGGCGAAATGGTTAGTTTTTTAAACGGATCAAGTGTTGCAATTCCAATTGGTCCAGAATCTAATATTCTTAAATCTGTTAACGAATTTCCTACATGGTCGTCTATTTTTATTACCCCTAACGTGTTTTATGTTGCCACTAACGGAATCGATGCTCCAGATAGAGGAACTACTTGGGATATTCCTTGGAGGACTATCAAATACGCATGTGACAGAGTAAGAGCTGGATTCTACAATCAAAGCGCCAAATACTTAATAGACCAAAATAAAGAATTTATTGTCACTGAAGCATATGAGTGGATGAAATATCAACGTGCTAATAACATTCCTCCATTCTCATCAGCGCAGCCGTTAATGAATGAGTTTAAAACAAAGCGTGATTCTAGGTATACAATCGATGCACTAGTTTACGATTTGTCACGCGGCGGCACAAGTCAGACTGTTGGAAATACCCTAACATATTTTGATTTAATATCAGGTAATAAATTTACAACACCTGGTGTAGCCGCAGGAATTACACAATTTACAGCAGTCATAAATTACTTGTTTAGTGTAACTCAGAGCGTTTTATCTAATACTGCACCTACATTAAATTATCAAATTGAAAATAAAACATGGGCTGCAATTACAAACTATGCAGTTAACGACGTGGTATTCTATGACGGAGATTGGTATAAGAGCTTGGTCAGTAGCAACAATAATAACCAGCCTGACACATCACCTACTCAATGGGAACTAACAACAACACCTGCTAGCATCATTAATCAGGTAATTAATAATAGCTACACAGCCGAAGGTGCTGCTATTTCTAAAACAGCATCTTTACAAAGTATTATTGTAACAGCATTTACTACGGGATTAGTTTCAAGCATACCTAGAGCTAACGACAATGTTACAGTAACAATTCAGGTAAAATCTGGAACATATGACGAAAATATTCCAATCATTGTTCCAGCAAACACTTCTATCGTTGGAGATGAACTCCGCGGAGTAACAGTTAGACCTGCTAACGGTGTTAATTTACTTGCAACAAGAACAATTGGTGGCGGAGTCAATACAATTCATGTTGGCTCAACGACTAATATGCACGAAGGAACTCGAGTTCAGTTCGTGTCGTTAAATCCTGTAAGTAGTGCTTCTGGAATAACTTATATTAATACTGTTTTTGGAAATTTAGTCTCTGGAAGAAACTACTATGTAATTGGCTCGTCTATTACACCAACTTCGTTTAAGGTAAGAGTCTTCGGAGACTCTTTAGCAACCGTGGCGCTAGGAACCGCAGGATCTGGTTATAGCCAAGGATTAAGTGCAGTTGTTTCGGCACCAGAAACAGCCGGAGGATATACTGCAACAGTTAGTCCAGTCGTTGATGCTACTACTGGTAGTGTATTAAGTTACACAATCACCGCTCCAGGGTCTGGCTATACAGATAACCCTGTAGTCACTATACAAAAACCAGTTAACGCCACTTCAAATTATTTACAGGCAGGCGCTACAGCTGATCAAATTGTAGTTGATTCTATTCTAAATGTTATTCACTACGGCATGGAAGTTTCTGGAACAGGAATTACAAGCAATCAAAAGGTTCTCAACATTGAAGAAAATACTCCGCAATTTGCACAAACAACTATAACATTATCTGCGGCAGTTGATTCTACCCCTTCGGGAACTATCACATTTAGCGATACTGGTTCTGGTGCTGTCCCTGGAGTCACTACTACAAGCCAGCAAGGTATTGCAGTTAACCTAACAACAGAAAATGGATTTATGTATGTGTACGGAGGCGGAGCATTAGGCGATATGTTTAGATTACGCAACGGAACAACTATGCGTAATATGACATTTAGTGGAATGTTAGGTACCTTGTCGGACGAAAATATTTACGGGACTAGAAGACCAACAGGTGGATCTTGTACAGCACTAGATCCGGGCACCGACCCCGACGATACTAGTGCGTGGATTATTAGAAAATCTCCTTATATTCAGAACTGTACAAATTTTGGGGCCGGCGCAGTTGGATTAAAAGTTGATTCAACAATACATAATGGTGGACAACACTCAGTTGTGTGTAACGACTTTACACAAGTTTTAAGCGACGGTGTTGGCGTATGGGTGTATGGCGGCGAAGCATTAGTCGAAGCAGTTTCTGTTTTTGCTTACTTTTGCTATGCAGGCTATCTATCAGAAAACGGTGGAAGAAGCCGCGCAACAAACGGTAATAGCTCTTACGGAGAGTACGGTGTACTATCAGAAGGATTTGATCCTAACGAAATACCGACCACAGGAAGTGTTGATAACAGATCTCAGCAAGCATCTGCTGCTGCGGTAAGTTCTTTTGGCTCAAACGCACAAATTTTAAAAGTTCAGTATACAAACTCTGGTAGTGACTATAATATTCCTGTGACCAACATGCTCACTTATACTAATAACTTTATAGGAGCCAGCTGGACTAATGACGGAAATGCAATTTTGTTCCAAAACTCTTTATCTCCTTTTGGATCTGCAGAAGCATGGACAATCTTAGGAAACACTAGTATTACTGATACAAGTTATATCTATCAAAATATATCAATACCTGCCAGCGGCAAAGTTTACACAAACGTGTCTGGACTAAACCTTAACGGTACTGGCATTGGAGCAACATTTGACATTACTACCACACCGGGAGGATATGTTGTAACAGTTAATAATCAAGGTTCAGGCTATGTTCAAGGTAATCAGATATTAATTACTGGTAATACATTTGGCGGGATAACAGGAGTTAACGATTTAACAATTACTGTTGCTAGTATCCAACCTCCAAGTTCTGTACTAACTGTTACATCTAATGGTCTTGTTCCTTCTGGAACAACTCAATATTATACATTCAGCATATATGCTAAACCAGGTACTGCAAGTAATTTTGATATCTATGCTATCTATAGCGGATCAAGTACAGTTACAAGTTCTGTAAACTATAACTGGGTTACAGGAGCAGTTACAGGGACAAGCGTGGATTCTGTTGGAGCAATTCCGTCCTTGGTAAAAGCAACTCCGACTAATGTTAATGGTTGGTACAGATTTAGTTTTGGCATATATGATGTAACTGGACTTAATACAACTTTGCAATTTAGAATATATCCTAGAGGTCGAAATGGAGTTTCTGGTTCGACTATATTTTACGGAGCACAGATCGAAGTTGGTAGCTGGGCCATTACAAATTACTATTTAGAAAATGCTACAACTAACACATATACAGCTTTTGCAAATATTCGTGTTACAGGTGCCGGTTCTGGTGCATTGTTAATTGGAAATGAAACTAGATCTCAAGCAATATATCAAACTATTATTACCGACGGCGGTAGCGGCTTTATCACAGCAAATAATAATGCCCAAGGCGGTAATAGCGGTGTTGGCTACTTAACATTAGCACAATCGGATGTAGCAACGGCAAATACATACATTGGTATGAGGTTGTTAGTTACCAGCGGACTAGGCGCAGGGCAATATGGCTACATCTCTAGCTTTAATCCTGTGACTAAAGATGCATATGTTCTTAAAGAATCATTTACTCCGTTATTAATTAATCAAACAGCCTCGGGGACAAACAGATTTACATTAAGTACAGGAGAAGATGTTAATTCTTTGTATGTTAATCAACCAGTTCAATTTATTCCAAAATTCTTCACCACAACTGTAACAGCAATAAGTCAAAATCAGATTACAGCTACTGAAACAATTGGCGGATTAAGCAATACAATTACTGTAACCAGTACAGCTCAGTTGGCTGTTAATATGCCTATTAGTTTTACCGGCACAACATTTGGTCAGATTACGGCAGGTTATACATATTATGTAGCCAACATTGTTGACGGTACAAAGATACAAATATCAACAACATTTGGCGGAGTTATTTGGACACTAGTAAGTGCTACAGGTACTATGTCTTTAAATTATCCTGCTAATACCGGTTACTTAACAGCTTCAACAACTAATATGTTTCCAAACTTTGCAATTCAATTTACAGGAACTACAATTGGAACATCGATAACTGTTGGAACCTATTATTATGTTAATGATGTTATTAATAGCAACACATTTACAATTTCAGCTTCTCTTTTAAGTATATCTATTACTAATACAACAACGGGCACAAATTTAATTACACTTTCTGGATTACCTGATACTACATCTTTAATTCCGTTAAATCCAATATATTTTGTTGGTACAGGATTTGGCAACATTTCAGAAATAACAAAGTATTACATCAGCAATAGACCAAATTCAACACAGTTTACTGTCTCTACAAGTATAATCACTACAACTGCCACTGCAACAAGTACTGGAAGTAATCTAATCACAGTTACATCTACAGCAGGATTTGTACTGAATAATCCTGTGATGTTTACTGGTACAGCGTTTGGCGGATTAGTTGCAGAACAAGTATACTATATTTCTGTTATTAACAATAGTACTTCGTTCACAGTTAGTGCTGTACCTAGCGGTCCAGCCGTGACCCTTAATACTGCAACTGGAAATATTATTTGTAGAACTACTGGCGCAGATGTTGCATTAACAACAGCAACTGGGTCGATGGTTGGCACAACTACATCGACTAAATTATTATTAGACGGCGGAACTGGTAGTATGACTGGTACGTTCTCTACTCCATTATTTGGAGGAGTAACATCCGCTACAACATATTATATCAGAACTATTACAACAGGAGCAACTAATTATTTTACAATTGCAAGTACTTCGGGCGGAGCAACTAATGTGACACTAACTAGCGGCACCGGCTATATGCAAGTGGCACAAGTTGGATGGGATAACATTAACCCAGGAACACCTGATACACCGTTGTTTGATTCAACAAGTACATATTTTATAGAACCAAGACTTACATTTAGCGAGCCAGCGTTTAACCAAGCTTCTGTAGTAAGCCTTGGCGGCGCAAGCACAAGTGTTTACAATGCAATAGCATTTGGAAACGGATATTTTTATGTCACATCAGACTATGGAAATTCTTTAGTAAGATCACAAAACGGCGGAAGTTATGTTCAGATAACATTACCTGTTACATCTCAATGGACATCTGTTGCAGCAGGAAATGGTTTTGTTGTATTAATTAGTTTTAGCGGCACTGGAAGCGGATCTCAGGTGATTTATTCAAACAGCGACGGAAATAGTTGGTTGCTATCAAATTTACCAAGTCTAAGCGGTTGGACTCAATTAATATACGGCAATGGTAAGTTTATTGCCTTATCTAGCGGAGCTGCATATTACGATTTAGCTACATCAAATGTAAGTAGTAGCGGATCAGGCTGTAAAGTTACTGTTAGAAGATTTGGAACTTCATACCGTGTGGTTATAACTACTCCAGGAACTGGTTATGCAGTTAGTGATACTATTAGAGTACTAGGAACTAGTCTTGGTGGAGCATCACCTGCTAATGATTTAACGTTAACTGTAGGTACTGTACTTGCAGGTGGCGTTTCATCTGTTACAGTTGCAGGAACAGCAGTTGCAGGTAGCGGATCTCAGCCAGCATACTCAACAAATTTTGGAGCTACATGGGCGCTTGGTTCTGGAATAACACAACTAGCATGGTCTAGCATCACATACGGTCAAGGAAAATTTGTTGCTATAGCAAATAATTCTAGAGATGTTGCTATTAGTACTAACGGAATCACTTGGATCGTTACAAGTAACGCATTACCAGTAAGTTCTACATGGTCAAAAGTTACATACGGTAACAATAAATTTGTAGCTGTGTCTAGTACAAGTACAAATCCAGCCTATAGTTTAGATGGAATAACTTGGTATGCGTCTCCGTATACTATAACTGCTACCACTGTTAGTTACGGGCAAGGAGTTTATCTAGCACTCAATGATAATAGTGCTATAGGATATACCAGCGAAGACGGGATTCTTTGGAAACAAAGGACTATTACTACAACAGGTATTGGAATGGTGTCGACTTACGGGGTTCCAACATCTTCAAATGTAGGCACATTTATTTCTATTTCCTCAACAGGATTTTCAACAAATACCTTTGCAGGTTGTAGAGCACAAGGACGCCCAAGTGTTTATAATTCTGAAATTAGTTCTATTACATTATGGGAGCCAGGATCGAATTATAATGGAGTTCCAACAGTATCCTACACCGATCCGAATAATAGCTCAGATGCAACTTTGATTGCTCGACTTGGTAGCGGATCGCTAGCCGGCCCGACATTTGTATCAAGAGGTACAAACTATAATACAACTTCTACTGCTATTACAATTGCTGGTGGCGGATACGCCGATAACTATCAAATTGGCACAACTTTATATGCTAAAAATGTAAGTAAATTACCTACACCAGGTTCTAACTTGCAATTTGTTGGAGCCAATACTCAGATTTATAAAGTAACAAGTTCTACAGCATTGTACGGATCGACCGCACCTAACCTTACAGTACAACTCACAGTTAGTCCGGCGCTGGATACATCCACCACACCGGAGCATACTACATCTTTTACAGTTAGAGAGAAGTATAGCCAGGTACGTTTAACCAACCACGACTTTTTAAATATTGGTTATGGTAACACTTACCAATCAAATTATCCAGGGTTCCCAATTGATACAAACTTAAATCAGTCTAACTATACTGTTGAAAGCAATAATGGTCGTGTGTTCTATAGCTCAACTGACCAAGACGGTAACTTCAGTGTTGGTGGTCTATTTGGTGTTGAACAAGCAACGGGTATTGTAACCTTAAGTGCAAGCCAATTTGGATTAACTGGCTTGTCACAATTGAAACTTGGCGGCGTTAGTGTAGGTAATAACCAAGTTATTATTACAGCTTTTAGTACTGATACATCTTTCCTTGCCAATAGTAATAGTATCCTTCCAACACAGCGAGCCATCAAGGCTTACTTAGCAGGCCGTTTGAGCCAGGGTGGTGCTAATACATTTACAGGACAGTTAACAGCTGGTACAGTTGTAGTAGGAGGTCCTGATAAGATAACAAGTACCATCGCAGAAGGGCAAGCTGGTTGGCAAGTTCGTATGTTAAGCAAAGTTAACATCAAAGGTCAATTTGCCGGCGTCGATGGAGACTTACCTGCCTTACAATTTTTTGTAAGAAACGGTACTAGCAAAGGTTTTAACGGAAGAAATTTCCAATAAGTAGCATATTTTAAGCTATGATAAATATTATGTCAAAGGAATGAAATAAAATGGCAGAATTTAAATTAGGTAGAATTCGATTTGTATGGCAAGGTGCATGGACCACCGGACAAACTTACGCTATCGACGATGTGATCAGTAAGGGTGGTAAGAGCTATATCTGCGTTGTAAATCACGTGGCTAGCGCACATTTTGCTACAGATCTTACAGCCATTCCTACTAAATGGAACGTGGTTGCAGACGGCACAACTTGGAGAGGCGACTGGCAACCAAACGAAGAGTACGATGCTGGCGACCAAGTTAAGTATGGCGGTATTGTTTATATTTGCGATGCTCCGCATACTTCTGCTGGGCTAATACCAACTACAGTTAGTGCAACTGGTCTTTCGTTAAATGCAGGAAAAGCAACAATAACTTTTGCTACAGTTACTCCAACCCCATTTCCACCAGGATCAAAAATTACAGTTTCTGGAATGGATCCGGCAGCATATAACGGTGAACATACAGTTACAGCATCTACAACATCTAGTGTAACATTTGCCACTCCTTTTACTGCTCCGTATGTCAGCGGTGGCGACGTTTATACATTTGGCGGACTAGAAGCAACCCAAGATTTATGGACCGCATTTGCAGAGGCGTTTAATTATAGAGGTGCATGGAATACCGGAACAAGATACGCACTTAATGACTTTGTTTCTTATGGAGGTTTTGTCTATATCTGCGCCATTCCTCACGTGAGTGCAGCTACAGTCTCAAACGGACTAGAAGCCGATCAAAATAAATGGGAAATATTTAATCAAGGTATTATATATCTTGGAAACTGGAGTGGTGCAAGCGTCAGGTATAAAATTAATGACGTTGTAAAATACGGTGCAGGCACATGGATTTGTACAACTCATCATACTTCTGCTGCATCATTTGACGGAACAAAATGGGCACAATTTACTGAAGGTTTTGAATTTGAAAATAGCTGGAACAGCTCAACAACATACCAAATAGGCGACACAGTCACTTATGGTGGTTACAGTTATATTGCTAAAACAAATAATACTAATAAACAACCAACTACTAACCCTAGCGACTGGGATGTTTTTACTACCGGTTTTAACTTCCGTAGCGAATGGGACATTGCCACTGCTTATAAAGTTGGTGACGTAGTAAGACTACATGGATACACCTACGTTGCATCAGCAGACAATACAGGAGAACAGCCACCGAATGCTTCTTACTGGAGCCGATTAAACAGCGGCTTCTTTTGGACTAATAATCCTCAAACCTATACAGCTTTAACTGGAACTAATGTTTCTGGTGTTGGCACAGGAGCACAATTTGATGTTACACGCTCGGGAACAGTTTACTCTGTGTCACTTGTGTCAGGACAAGAAGGTTTAGGCTATGCTGCTACTAATGTAATTAAAATATTAGGATCTTCGCTAGGTGGTATTACTCCAGCCAACGATCTTTTAATTACCGTTACTGGTATTGGAGTAGGCGGATTAATAAGCACATTTACGTGGAGCGGCCGTAGCGCAACATGGAATAGCGGAACGGTATATGTACTAGGTGATGTAGTGTTATTTGGCGGAAACAGTTATGTGTGTGTTGTATCGCATACTGCTGCTAATGGAAATAGGCCAGATAATGATATTACAGCTAGCTATTGGAACATTTTAACTATTGGTTCAGAGGTTAATGTACTAACAACCACCGGAGATATGATTTATTACGGTGCCAATGGACCAACTAGATTACCAGTTGGCGTCGACGGACAAATTTTACGTAGTACAGACGGTTTCCCTGCTTGGGCAAATTACGGTTTAATTAATAATTTAGTTTATGTTGGTCCACTTGGAAGAGATGAACCAGCACCAGCCAGCGGCTTAACAATCGACAAACCATGGAAAACAGTTCGTTATGCATGTAAACAGATTGAAGAAGGTTACCTAAATCCTCAAGCAAAAAATTTATTGCAAAGAAATAAACAGTTCATTTTGAAAGAAGTTGATAACTATCTGTATTATACATGCCAAACTAACATTACTTCTCACGATAATGGCACTTATGAATTTACTTGCGATTCTACCGCAGGATTAAATCTTAATATGCCGATTGTGTTTAGCGGTACTGCATTAGGCGGTATTACATTAGGCACAGTTTATTATGTAAAAACAATTATCGATAATACACATTTTACAATTAGTAATACGTATGGTGGTGTTGTTAGAGCATTGACAGGATCAGCTACTGGTACAATGACTGGTAGATTAGATTATGATAGAACAAAAACTGAACGAGATGCTGGTATCATATACGATGCAATTGTATATGATTTAACTCGCGGCGGCACAAATAAAACTGTTGCTGCCGGCCGAGCATATTTTACAGCAGCAGGAAATGCATTTGTTACAACCACAACAAGATATAGAATTCCTAATTTTGTTCAATCGCATGTGTACCTTAAAACGTTACTAGGAAACGTTTTATCAAATACTGCTCCTTCAAACAACTACCAGGCACTTAACGGTATCAGCATTGCAAATCGTGCCCAACAAATTATTGACGGGGCATTTACAAGTGAACCAACTGCGTTGGCACAATTATCAGGGTTAGTTGATTTAATTGACGTAGCACTAAATCAAGGATCCGCTACTGCATTACCAACATCAACTAAGCCAAACACTACCATAATGATTAAAACAGGGACATATAATGAAATTCTTCCAATATATGTCCCTGAATTCACAGCACTAGTCGGTGACGAATTAAGGACTAGTGTCGTGCAGCCTGCTGCGCCAGTATCAATACTGGTCAGTGATAAATCAAAAACTATTTCTGCTATTAACAGAGTAAAATCTTTATTACCAGACATTATTTCAAATACAACAATAACACCTACAACTGGTAATGATGAGTTACAAATCACAACATTGCCTATGGGGTCTAATGGCAGCGCCGATGCTGCTACTGCAATTGAAAAATCAACCCAAATAGTTTATGATATCTTAGCATCTGGTTTGACAGCAGTTCCAACACTTGTAATGCCAAACCCAACAAATTATAATACAACTTTGATTCATACTGCTTATGCAACTACAGGAAACACAACAGGTGATACCTTAAGTTACGGTGATTCAAGAGCACAAGTATTACAAAATTATGCATTTATCAAAGCTGAAATTAGTGCGTGGTTAGCAGATCCTACAAACGGGTATGATACTATTTGGAACGGATTTACCGCCGCACAAAAAGCATCTTGCCTTGAAGATATTGGATTTATTTTAGATGCAGTAAGACACGATGTTACATACGGTGGAAACAGACAAAGTTTAATTGCAGGAAGTGCTTATTTCTCCAACAATTTACTAGTTATTCCTCTGGCAACAAAGCCAGCAGAAATAGCTGGCCTAACACGTCTAAAAGTGATTGTCGGACAGATTGCAAATAAATTAGCTGTAACTGTTAGTCCAGGAAATACTGAAACACAAGTTACTACTGGTACAGTTGGTCTCGGCGGCCCGTATGCAGGTACTTTTATGCAGGATCGTGTTCAGAATGTCATCGACTATATCAATAACGGTGTTGCTCCTGCCAGCATTGAGCCTTGCTTAACATGGGTTTCCACTAGTTTACAAACAGCATCGGACGCATTAGTGGCTGCTAAATCTGAAATCCAATCAGATGCAACTGCTTGGATTAAAAAGTTCTATCAAGAAGTTTCTTTTGATACTGCGCTATCAAACAGAGATGCTGGTTTAATAGTTGATGCAATTAGGTACGATATGCTTTTAGGTACCAACTTTAACGCAATTAAAGCTGGTATGGCCTATTATAGACCAACAACATCTGCCGAATACGTAATTTCAAGCCAAAAAGATGCATGTCTTGGCGCAATCCATTTCATGAAATACAAAGCATCGGCTATTGCATCTTCTGGTGCTACTGTTCAAGCACAGAAAATTTTAACAGATGTAACAAAATATATTAAAGGCGGTGCTGTTGTTGACTTTGTATGGCCAAATCCATCAAATATTAACAGCGGATTTGCAGGCGCCGAGACATTAATTAACGATAATAAAGAATTTATTAAATCTGAAATTATTGCTTATTTAAGTTCTGCATATCCAGCTCTTGAATATAGCTCTGCTAAATGTTCAGAAGATGTAGGTTATATCATTGATGCATTAGTCTATGATTTAAAATACGGCGGTACATATGCTAGCAAAATGGCTGGAAAAGCATATTACTCTTTTGGAACATTACAAGTTTATTCGAGCGAAAAAACCGCAACACTTGCAGCATACGCATATCTAAAAGCGTTAGTGCAGGCCATTGCAGTTGATTCTGTTTCAGTAACTGGATACGCATCAAGTCCTTATCAAGGAACAGTTGCACAGACTCGTAAAGATGTATTGCAAGTAAACGGATCAGCTGGCGCAGCAACACAACTTGGTGTACTTGTTGATATTATCACCAATATCATTGATTTAGGCGATACAACAGGAGTACCAACTGTTACAATTACAACTATTGCAGGTGGCACAACATTAACAACTGGCTCAGCACACGGACTTAAAGTTGGTGATATTATTGTTCCTCAAACTTCTAATAGTGGATTAGTATCTGGTACAACATACTATGTTGTAAGTACGCCGTTGACTACTACATTTACTGTTTCTACTAGTTTTGCAGGAACACCAATTACAACATTGTCTAACGGAACTGGTTTAACTATTACCGCAGAAACAACTATTGTTCCTACATTTAGTCAAGTAAGTGCCACAGCGGTAAATGCGTTTACCATATTAAACGGCACTCTTACAACAATTAAAGGAAATATTAGTTCTTTTATTTCAACTAATTATCCAACACTTGTTTATAACTCGAGCACATGTTTGAGAGATATAGGGTATGTTGTTGATGCAATCGGTTATGACTTTATGTTAGGAAGTAATTTCCAAACAGTAAAAGCAGCTATGAGTTATTACAGAGCACAAGCTTCAAAAGTAATCGGAGAGCAAAAGCGAGCAACTGTAGCTACTTTTAGATATTTAAGAACGTTGATTTCCACATCTCTAGTCAATTATCCAACACAAAAAGCACAATCTCGTGCATTAATGGCAGCATTTATTAAGATTGTTGATCAAGGAATTAGTGATGTTGTTGAAACTTACGGTACTGTAACATACAACAATACTCTAAGTACTATTAAAGGTGCAGAAATTCTTCGAGCTAACGCAGATTTCTTAGCAGCAGAAGCTTCTGCTTATGTAACAGAAAATTACGGTGGCGCAATTGCTAGTATTAGTATTTCTGCTATAACAATGTCTGCTCCTCATAATTTATCTATCAATGATCCAGTAATATTCACTGGAGTTAGTGCAGGAGGCATTTCTATTGCAACAACATATTATGTTGCAACTACTCCAAGTAATTCTTCCTTTACTGTTGCAACTACACTTGGAGGAACTCCTGTGACTCTTAGCACAGTTGCAAGTCCAAGTCTAACAGTTCGTTATAAGTTTGATGCAACTGCTTGCCAGCGTGATATGAAAGAATTTGTATTAGCACTTGTATATGATTTACAATGGACAGGAAATTATAAATCATTACGTGCTGCAAGACTTTACAAAAATGCTGTTGAGGGTTCTGCACTATCAGACATGTTCTATGTAAGAAACGCCTGCGGTATTCGTAACATGACAGTTAACGGACTAAACGGTGATTTGACAGAAGAAAACGATTACGGAACTAAACGACCAACTGCTGGCGCATATACTAGCTTGGATCCAGGATTTGGACCAAACGATAGCGCAGCCTGGGTATTAGAAAGAAGCTGTTATTGCCAAAACGTGTCTCTGTTTGGAACAGGCTGTACTGGTATGAAGATTGACGGCGCAATACATGCAGGCGGCAACAGATCTATTGTTGCCAATGACTATACAACAATTCTTTCAGACGGAATTGGTGTATGGTGTACAGGTTCTCAGTCGTTAACTGAATTAGTTTCAGTATTCTGTTACTACAGCTATTCAGGTTACTTGGCAGAACTTGGCGGACGTATGCGAGCAACTAACGGCAATAGCTCTTATGGTGTATACGGTGTTATTGCTGAAGGAACCGATAGTACTGAAATTCCTTTATATGCAAATCTAGATAATAGATCTGCACAGGCACTAGTGCAGAATGTTATTACAGACGGTATTAATAAAGTTTATCGATTTGAATACTTAAATGCAGGTCAGTCTTACTCCAACGTTGACGTAGCAGTTAGCGGCAGCGGATTTAACGTAGTTTCAATTGGCGACGAATTTAGAGACGATGCTGTTTATGAAACACGATTAATTGATAAAAATGACGGCAATGGCTACGGCGGACAGAATTACGGAACTGCTATTAATGCTGCACAGGGCGGTGATTTATCAACAATTACCATTAGTGCAACTGATACTGCGTTGAGTACTGCATATGTTGGCATGCGTGTTCATATTACTGCTGGTTCTGGTGTCGGACAATACGCTAATATTTTAGATTATAGCAATGGTTCTAAAGTTGCTAAAGTTTATAAAGATAGCTTTACTCCGTTAACCATTACAAATACAACAGTAACTACAAACTTGATTACTGTTGCAAGTACTGGCACATTATATGTTAATCAACAAATTTATCTTAACGGTGCTATTGGTGGATTAACTGCTAATACACTTTACTATGTCACCGCAATTAGTAGTGCAACTCAGTTTACAGTATCAACATCACAAGGTGGAGGATCTCCTACTCTATCAACAGCAACTGGATCTGTAACATTGTATGAAGCAGGGTGGGATCATGTTGTTCCTGGTACTCCATTGGTTACTCCTTTAGATTTAACCACAACATACATTATTGAACCTCGTATTAATTATACTGCTCCAGGTTATACTGCTACAGCAAGAACTTTAAGTGCTACAACAACTTGGGGTGCTGTATATTACGCTAAAGATCGATTTATTGCTTTAGCTAATGGAACAGCTACATCGTATAGCACGAACGGTACTACATGGACCGCAGGCGGAACTCTGCCAAGCAGCGGCGCATGGACTCAACCAGTATACGGCGGCGGCCAAGGTGCAACTGCTACTGCTACAGTAGGTGGTTTGGGAGGTACTGGTGCAGTTTTAACAGCAGTTCTAGGAACAGCTAACTCAACCGGTGCAGCAGGTGCAGATCAAGTAGCTAGTATTACTGTTGTCAATGGTGGTTTTGGATACACTAGCCCACCGACTATTGTGTTTACCAGTGCTACTGGATCTAATGCAGTAGGTGTAGCTACAGTACTAAATGGAGCAATTGTCAGTGTCAGCGTTGAGCCAGCTGATGGAGGCAGTTACGGATCTGGATATCTAACAGCACCAACTGTTACTGCTGTAACTGATAGAGTTACTTATATAACAGTTAACACTTACGGGCGAGGATATTTAGTTCCACCAACTGTTACACTAAGTGGTGGCGGCGCTACAAGTCAAGCAACAGCTATATCTGTACTAACTACTAGTTCATACGGAGTATATCAAATTAATGTTACAGATGGTGGTTCAGGTTACACTAGTGTACCAACAGTAACAATTAATGACACTACTGCTGCATTTGTTTCAATAATTCCAGGCACAACTAGCACAGCATACTTACTAGGAAGCTCTGCGGTTAGTGCTAACTGGACAACTGGAGGAACATTACCAGCTACAACTTTTGCAGATACTGCATATGGTGGTGGCATATACGTTGCTGTAGGCGGCACAGCTAGCGCAGCAAGTACTGGTAGTGTTATATCTAACTGGGTTTCTAGAACAATTCCAACTTTGGGCGCAGGCACATATAGTGCGGTCGAATATGGCGGCTCAACTTTTGTTGCAATTAGTACAGGAAATACTGCTACAGCATATAGTACTAACGGTTCAAGTTGGACTGCTGGAGGAGCATTGCCTGCAAGTACTACATGGACTAGCCTTGCTTACGGAAACGGACGATTTGTTGCTCTTGCAGCGACAGGCCGCGTAGCCTACAGTTTAGATTTTGGTGCAAATTGGTATGCTGTTAGTACAGCAACTGGAACCGCTACTAGCGTGTTAAGTTCAAGTCAAACATGGACTAGGGTTAGTTACGGCCAAGGACTGTTCTTTGCAATTGCCACAGGAACAAATATATGTGCTACAAGCCCTGACGGCATTAACTGGACTGTAAGGGCTATGCCAAGTTCAAGTCAATGGCAAGGTATTGCATTTGGTAATCCTAATAGCCAGCCTATTTGGGTTGCGGTAGCTTCTAATAGCGGACAAATTGCAGCTTCAATGAGAACTGGCGCCCAAGCACTAGGAAGAATTAGAGCACAATCTGGAAATATACAAGAAATTCGAATGATTGAACCTGGTTCTGGATATCCATACGGTAGTGTCACAGCCACAACTGCAACTACAAATTTAATTACTACTGATAACACAACTAATCTTGTAGACAGTCAACCAGTTGAATTTACAGGTTTAGACAGTTATGGTTTAACAACTGATGTAACTTATTATGTCATTGGTTCAACTATTACCAGTACACAATTTAAAGTAAGTGCAACACCTGGTAGCGCAACTTCTGTTATTTTAAATACTACAACAGGTTTGTCTGGTGCATATAAGGCTGCTCCAATACAAACTATCATTGATCCTAATGATACTGTAGCTGCTCCTATTAGAGCAAGAATGGGCGATGGTGTTCTTGGTAACCCAACATTTACTAACAGAGGTACATTGAACACTACTGCAACTGCACTATTGACAGGTGACGGTCGTGCGGATTTCTATCAAGCAAGTAACTTTATTGCAGTTACTAACTTGTTTGACATTCCAAAAGCTGGTTCGAACGTTTCGTTTGCAAGTATTCCTGGAGAATACTATAAATTAGTTACAATTAGTAATATTCTTTCTATGCCTCCTACAGGAGCTGGAAATTATACTGCGGTGTTCCAAATTAGTCCAGCTTTAACGGTGTATAATGCTCCGGGGTATTTAAACCGTATGACTATGACAATTAAGTATAGTCAGGTTCGATTAACTGGACATGATTTCTTATACATCGGTACTGGAAACCAGGCAAGGACCAATTACCCATATGTTGATCCAAGTTTAGCTGATATTAACAAGCAAACATTGGCAACTAACGGTGGTCGTGTGTTCTTTACAAGTACTGACCAAGACGGTAACTTTAACGTTGGTAACTTGTTTGGAGTGCAGCAGGCAACAGGTACAGCTACATTGAACGCTAACGCTTTCAACTTGTCGGGACTACAATCCTTGCAGTTAAGTGGTTTGAGTTTAGGTGTTGGAAGTGCAACTATTACACAGTTTAGTACAGATCCGTACTTTACAGCAAATAGTGATAATATTTTACCAACACAGAGGGCAATTAAGAGTTACATTACTGCCCAAATTGGTGGCGGTTTAAGCCAATTGAACGTAAATACACTAACGGCAGGTGTCGTGTATATTGCTAATAACACGATTTCTACTACAAGTGGCGGACAATTAAACGTGACAGCAAAAATGAATTTTACAGGCGGCATTGACGGAGCTCCCGTTGCCCTTGGATTCTTTTTATCAAGATAAAATTGGAGAAATAAAACATGGCAACAGGAAGATTAGGCGTTTCGGCGGTTCCAGCAACTACGCTAACTACAGTTTATACAGTACCAACAGGGTACTATACTGTACTGAATGTCTCATTAACAAATAGAAATACTACCGCATGTACAATACGACTAGCAATTTCTACAACAGCAACACCTAATGCACAAGAGTACATTGAGTATGATACAGTTATTGTTCCGCTTGGTGTATTTGAGCGTACAGGTTTGGTATTAAATGCTGGACTAAATATTGTAGTATATTCAAGCGCAGCTAACGTTGGCTGCACCGTTTATGGTATTGAAACTTCAACATCATAAGGATTAGGATAAAAAATGGCACGTTATAATACAGTATCGTTATACTTAACTGTTACCGGTGCTACCACGTTTACATATGCAATCAATGGTAGCATCATAACAATGACCGGAACACCGGGATATGCTGTAACAGTAGTTACACCAGCATATTCTCAAGGTTGGTCACAAACATTTTATAATAACACAGGAGGCAACTGTACAATTACAACGCCAACTGGTGTTATTATGGGTAACGGATTTACATCCGCAACATCGCAAACAATTCCCCATAACTCATCATTTACAATAGTATCTGATGGTACTAATTACATGGTAACAAACAACGAGGGTGGAAATATTACTCGTACTGGTGCTACATTTAGTGGTGCTGTTAACATGAACGGCGGGTTTACTGCAAACGGTGGCCCAATCACAATGAACCCAAGTGGTTCAAACGTTACAATTACTCCATCAACAGGCGGTAGTGTTACAATTACATCTGCTGGTACTGGTACAATGGATAATGTGAACATTGGTGCTACTACACGTGGTACTGGTGCATTTACAACATTGGCCGCTAACAGTACAGCTACATTTACTGGTGCAATTGTTGCTAACACTGGCGCAAACAACCAAAGTCATACTACAACAGGTAGTGCTGCAATTACTATCAGTTCTGGCGGCACGGGCGATATTGATAATATGCGTATTGGTGCTACTACAAGAGCAGCAGGTAACTTTACAACATTTCAAGCTAATGCACAGTCTAATATTACTGCAAACATTGGTAGTTCAAGTACTTCTACCGGTTCGTTAGTAATTACTGGTGGGTTAGGTGTAAGTGAAAACATTCGTGCAGGCGGCATCTTAAACGTTGCTAGCTCAGGAACTTTTGGTGCTGGTATTAGTGCAACAACTGGTAGCTTTAGTAGCAACGTTACTGACAATAACAATCGTGTGTTAACCAGTGTAACAGTCAGTGCTGGCACAGGTATGTCTGGTGGTGGTACAATTAGTGGCCCAAGTGGATCTGTTACACTAACAAATACTGGTGTACTAAGTTTAGCTGGTACAACTAACCAAGTTAGCGTTAGTGCAGCAACTGGTAATATTACAATTAGCTTACCACAAAACATCAACAGCGGAGCTGCTCCAACATTTACTGCTACTAACTTTAGCGGTTTAGCAGCAAGTATGAACATTGGTGGATGTGCATGTACAGCAGGTCGCTTGTATAACGATAGTACAACACAAGCATTCCACTGGAACGGACAGTCTGGACAACCAACATGGTTATGGGGAGCAAACAGTTCAAGCGATGCTTATGTTTGGAACCCAAGTAACTTTAACGTTAACTGTTCTGTGTGTGCTAACACAACAGTTGCTTGCTGTATCCAAGGCGGTACACTAGCATCTAACGTTACAGCTTCTAGCTTAACAAGCCATGGTACATTAGGTTACTTACAAGTTAGCGGACAAAGTGCGCTATGCTGCCAGTGTTTAAGTTGCGGCTGCGGATTCTGTATGTGTTTCCAATGTATTTGCGTTATTTCAGCATTTAGTATTGCCCCTCCTCCACCAGGTGCTAGCTTATATGAAGGTGCCCAATCTAACCAAAACGGTGGTACACAATCATATACATGGACCGCTCCAGCTGGTGTTAACTCTGTTAACGTTGCTGTTATTGGTGCTGGCGGTGGAGGCTATTACGGCTGGGCTGTTTGTGGCGGCGGCGGCGGCGGATTAACATATCAAAATAGTATTTCTGTTAGCAGCGGCTCAAGCTATACCGTTCAAGTTGGTAACGGCGGCTGCTGGAGTCAATCAGCTGGCGGATATTCATGCTTCCCAGGTATTATTGGTGGCGGCGGACATTGCGGTTGCTGTACCGGTTGTGGCTGTAATGGCGGGCCAGGCGGGCCAGGAACTATTACATTCCCTAACACCGCTGGTGGCGGTGGTGGCGGTGGTGGCTACGGTCCAAATCAGTGCTGGTATAGTAACTCTGGCCACACTGGATGCTACGGCGGTGGCGGATCAGCTGGCTCACATCATAGTTCAACTTATGGAACTGGTGGTGGCGGTGGCACTGGCATTTGTGCTCAAGGTAATAACGGTGCTTGCGGCAGTCCGTTTAACGGGCATTCTACAGGAACTGGCGGCCAGTTTGGATCTAACGGAACATGCGGACTTGCAGGCGAGCCATGGGCTAACGGTAACGGCCATGGTTATAATTGCGGTGGCTTCTATGGTGGCGGTGGTGGCGGCGGTGGCACATCACACGGAGGAGGTTGGGGCGGCAAAGGCGCCGTTCGAATTGTATGGCCAGCAACCAGAACTTACCCTAATTCATCGGGTTAATTTTTAAATATAACGTATAATGGAGTTATGAATGCAGAAACTTTACACGTACATTGACGAAGACGGGTTGCCATCGGGCCCTCCCTTAATCGAAGAAAATGTAAGACATTTATTTGCTATTGAAGATCCTCAAACCAGGGTGTTGACTTTCAACGAGTTAACTCCTGGGTTACTGGCTTCTCAAAGTATTGTCGAAATTAAAAACGCCTATCCTCCGATAGTAGAAGAATGGGAAGAAGTTGCTCCGGGAGAAATTGTAAAAAATCCTGATGGTAGTATTGAACAAACTTGGGTATTTACAGAAATTAGCCCGGGAGAAAAATATCGCCGATGGATACACGGACAACGATTACATAAATTTGTTACGAGTGATTGGACACAAATGCCTGATAGTCCACTGAGTCCAGAAGATAAGCAAGCATGGGCCGATTATCGACAGGCTCTAAGAGATATGACAGATAATATTGATTTGACAAAACTTAAAAGCCATCTTGGAGTACCTTGGCCCAAAGCACCTTGGAATCCTGAGGACAAGTGGGGCAAAGCTACTAATCCATAATATCGCCGACTAAAATCCATGCGACACTTATGCGTCGCGGAACAGAGGACTCCATATTTTTATGTGAGTCCTTTGATTTTAATATAACACCGGAATTTTCTCTATGTGGGACTTTGACAGTCTCGAACTCAGTTCCTCCGTCGCTGTCATTTACATAATAAATTAATGTATGGTACCTAGAATTAGAGTGATCTGTATGCCATCCGATAGTCATACCCGGTGTATAAAAATTTAATATACAACGGTTCAATCTTTCAAATTTAAACCAACTTTTATTTTGATCTAACCAAGATTCTAGCACATAAACTAAAGAATCAACTCCTGAAAAATCTGAATAATTTCGCTCTTCATCAAACAACAATTTAGCAAAACATGCTTTATCGATGTCACCGTAATAGCCCCCGTTTCCAGGAAAGTGCCAATCTACATACGGGCTTAGTAACTGTTCATGCGCCCGGCGGTGTAGCCAATCGGGTACAAATTTATTAAATGTTTTTATCATAAAAATAATTATAGCCTAACTTTTTATCCCACATTTTCCAGTGGTGAACACTCCAACGACCTATAGTGTTAGTTGGCGGCTCTTGCCCACCAAATTTTAAATAATTATTCACGGTAGAAACAATATAATTCCATTTTTCGTTGTTGTTTAGTTTTTCTCTAGCCACTTTTGATATATGACTCCAATAAGTTGTTTGAAACTTACTGCCGCCGTGATATATAAAATTAATGAATAATTCTAAATCTTTTGCTGCATCTAAAAGGTGTCTGTTAACATCTGCTACAGAACACTGGCCATACACATAATCTACAAGATACCGCAAGGCGATTTCGTAAAAAAATCCCGCCTGCCCTTCTATTGGTTCAAAAAAGAACGCCCTGTTTCCGTTTTTTAAAATTCTACCGTCAAAAAATGTATTAGCATGATAACTGTTAAATTTAAATTCTTTTAATTCTATGTTCTCTTTATTAAAGATTTCTTCAATATCTTTTATTGCTTCTTCTTTTGTAGTAAGTTTATCATTATATAGATATCCCCACCCTTGTCTTGTTTGTAAAGGTAGCCCGAACATCCAGCCGTTCTTTGTAGCTTGGTTAACAGTAGCGTTCCATGTACCCGGTTCATTAATTATGTTTACCAATGCACTATTTACAGTTGGAGTTTCAACAACATAGTATTCACTCAGGTCTGTAGGATAACCTCTACAATCAATAACATAGTCGTATTGATATTCTATGCCGTCGACAACTACTAGCACACAAGTTCCTGCATTAGTTATACTGTCTATGTTACCTTCGGATACTAAAAATTTACTTTGGTATTTTTTATTAAACCTCGAAAAACAAAATTCTTTCAATTTAAAATTATTAAAATGTATAGCATAAGATGGTGCAGTAAGACACGCATTAAAGTCATCGTCTCTCCAATTCTTCCACATTCCACCTAATTTAATGGTTGCATCCAATTTATCAGCATCGTCTAAAAAAGTGAAACCGGTTGACTCAAATAATAAAGTTTGGAATCCAGGTTGAGATGTTTCTCCAATTCCTAAAATTGGAAACTTGGGATCATATATTGAAGTTACAGTACTGTCTTTTGGACATAACCATCGTAATGCATGACACAGCGACATAATTCCAGCTGTGCCCACGCCCAATACTGCAACTTTCATAATACTCGTCCTTGAATTATCCAACTTACACTTATTCTTCGGGGCACCGTAGATACTATTGGTCTATGCAATGTATAAGAATCGAACAATATTCCTGTGTTTTCCTGGTGGTAATATTTGTGATCCTTAAATTCTGTTCCACCGTCAGCATCATTTACATAATACAGTAGGCTATAAAGTCCTGGCATGTTATAAGTATTATCTGTGTGCCACTCTGTTTGCTGGCCCGGAGTATAAAAATTCATTATACATCTACCGACAAGATCAACTTGAAACCAATTCTTGTTACGCTCTAACCAGTTATCTAACACATAAGTTAACGATTCAACTCTATTCCAGTTTACATAATTTTTACTTAAATTTAGAGCACATCTACCAAAACAAGCATACTTTATATCAGTATCTTGACCACCAAATGTAGGAAAATTCCAGTCCAGCATAGGACTCAGCAATTGTTCTTTAGCTTTGTTATGCAGCCACGGCTCAACAAATTCTGAAAAATGTTGTATCATTTATTTTTAACAATGATTAATTTATTATACTCAGGTAAGAACAAATATTCAATGTCCGAATTTGTTAAGGTCCATATAGCATCTTCTAATGTTTCAACTAATGGTTCACCACCTAAGTTAAAACTAGTATTAAAGATAATTGGACATCCTGTTTGATTATAAAATTCTTTAATCAAATTATAGTAATGATAATTTTGTTCTTGTGTTACTGTTTGTATACGACAAGTTCCGTCGACATGAATGATACTTGGTATTTTTTCTTCTACTCCTGGTTGGCAATTTACAGCATACATCATAAAAGGAGTGTCCTCCATGCCACGTAAATCAAACCATTCGTGTACAAATTCTTGTAAAATACTGCCTGCAAACGGCCTAAAATATTCTCTGTGTTTTACATTATTAACATAGTCTTTACCATCTGCAAACCTAGGGTCAAATAGTACACTACGATTTCCTAATGCTCTTGGACCGTTTTCACTAGATCCTTGGAATAGTGTAACAATGTTTTTTTCTGTTAACAGCTTGACAATGTCTGCATAAGATGCATCTTTTATCTGTACATTTGCTTTGTTAACTTCCTTATAAATTTCTTCATTACTATAAGTTTTTTTAGGACCAAGATAAAGTGTTTTTCCTTTTCTAATAGTACAATCATTAGTAAGTTTGTGCCACCACATTAATGCTGCACCAATCGCTGTTCCAGCATCATTACTAATAGGTTCAACGTAGAAGTTAATACCGTCTTTTCTAAGCTCATTTAGATAATAGTAATTGGCAACACAATTTAAACCGTAACCTCCACTAAACACTACATTTTTATTCCCGCTTTTTTCAACAGCATATTTTATTAATTTAAGCGACTGTTCTTGAGTTTGTGTTTGACAGGCATAAGCTAAGTCTCGACGGTTATCAAGATATGTAATGTCTTGTGCTTCGTGCTCATTTAAATACTCAAACAAGCCATGATTAACCACAGCACCGTTAGGATAAGTAGGAACAATAAGGTTTCTGTTCGATACCGGCCTTACACTTGATTCGTCAAATAACTTAGGTATCTTGTCTGTTTTGTTACCATATGGAAATAACCCCATAGTTTTACCGGCTTCAATAGGGCTCCATCCACAGTACTGGGTAACTGCTTCGTATACTTTAGTAATACCTGCACGGTCTGTGATAAACGCTTCGTGTGTTTTACCAGGCTCGTCATACATTGAACTATCAAAATTCTTAACTAACATACCAGAATTAGGTCCTCGTAGCCCAATGTGTTTATATAATGTTGTAAAATTACTAGGGTAGGAACAGTCGTAAAGACTTTCTGTTTCCCAGCCAATTACTGCTTCGTTGTTTACACTTAACGGTAAAAATGTTCCTGCGCCATCTACAATAACTGCAACTGCATTTTCAAAACCACTTCGATAAAATGCACAAGCAGCATGAAGTTTATGGTGTATATGACTTAAATCAATAACTTGTGGATGTTTATAAATGTTTTCTTTGCGATTGATTAATCCTAGTTTTCTTGCAAGACCTGTATAAACGTTATCTCCAGTGAAGTCAATTTTTCCTGCGGTGTCGTCTAATGTTTGAGTGTGTGCAACAACAAGATAATCAAGTTTATCCGTATATTCTAAAATTTTTATCATCGAAGCAAAAGGACCGCCGTCATATTTGTGTCGACTTAATCTCTCTTCTTCAATACTAAAAACAATTTCTCCGTCTTTTAGTAAACATACACTGGCATTATGCCCTCTAGTAATTGCTGCAATCCAAATAGGTTTTTTCATAATTTATTTTAAGATTAAATCTGCTCCTGTATATTGAGTCCTGATGTTACCTCTAACAAATGTATTAAATGCAAGACTCATTCTTTCTTTGTTACTTTGATTGGTCTTTACACAATGATGCATAGTTGACGGGAATAAAATAATATTGTTATCCTCAACCGGAATGGTCCACTCTAATGCGTTAAATGGCGTAAATTCTGTTGGCTCAAATGCAAGCAGATAAGGAAAATTTCCTCTAGTAAAAGATATAGTAGGTTGGATGTGACTCGATCTTAGGTACAAACATCCAGAAATAATGCTGTTTGAATGGTTGTGTATCATATGCTGCTCACCGGGCTTGGTTAAATTTTTCCAAGAATTGGTAATATACACATTGTAGTCAACTTTCATTATTTCTCTTACATATGTATCGATATGCTCTTCTAAATCTTTTTTTAAATTTTCTAATCCAGGTTCGTTTAAAAAGTAAGGTACATGACTAGTATGATTACCCAACTGTTGCTTTTCAACAGGGAAATTATCAATTATTTCAATCTCAGTGGAAGTTAAGGGCCGAAAAACAGCCCTATATAACGCTTGAGGAAATAAAGGAATAATTTCAAATGACGTCATACCTTATTCATTCCGTTTTCGATAGAAGCAACAATTTTATCATAATCTGAATCTTTTAAGTGCATTAGTTTATCGTTGTTAACATCTGCAATTTCATTAAAACACATTCTAATAGGGCTGTACATTTTACGGCCTTCACCTAGGTCAATAATATTAAAATTCTTAGCGTTAGGGTACGACACATTTTCTTTAAATGTTGACCCAATGATAATTGTAGCCGGTTTTCCTAAGGCATACGCAATGTGCTGACCAATACTATCGCAGCCGACAAAGTAGCTAGCAGAGTTAATAACGCCCATCCATCGACGTAAAGTCATTCCTGTCATCTGTACAACAACGTCTTCACATCCTAATGCTTTAAAATCGTGTTGTTTTTCGTCCATAACAATAACACAATATTTTTTCTGTAGGCGTTTGATCAGTTTGGCAGCATGTTCGGGCATAAATGATCGACCGCCCATATCGATATTATGAGCATGATGATTCATATTTGACCCTCTTCCAAAGGGTTGAATAACTATGGCTTTTTTATTATTGAAGTCTTTGCGAATATTTTTTAGAGTTTCAGCGCCCCCTAAATTTTCTTCTGTGGTAAGAGCAATAGTGGGCTTAGGTACTTCTCGAAGCCCCTTTTTATTAATAGCAATATCAAATGCTTGAGAAATTGTAGCTTTTTGATTATAGTATTCCCATACTTGGTAAGGCTCAGGCTGAAAATAATTCATATCTCGTAGTTTATCTTCAAATAAATTACGATGACTAAACTCGTAACATCTTTTATATAAAGTTGGATGCCCTTTAAATAACTCCATAAATCCTTCAACAACAATGATAAAATTATCCTCGGGATTTTCTTTTTCGTAAAGTTCGAAAGCAGGAATGGAACTCAGTACACGCCCCGCTCCGCCATTGATTAAAAATGCTGTGTTTCTTTTCATCTTAGTCCTTAATATTCAACATATGTTAAATTTTCCTTGCTACCAATTTTTCCTTTAACAAACACGTTAAAAGCCAAACTAAATCTATTATAGTTTGAATTATGCGAAGGCACGCCGTGCAACATTCCACTTGGAAATAACACTACTCTATTATCTTTAGCTTCAATATTAAATCTTTCGCTATTCCAAATATTCGAAACTGTTGGGTAAAACTTAAAAAATGGTTTCGAGTTGTTAACAAAAGATATACTATCATTCTCAACAGTTTGCAAATATAATACACCGCTTAAAACTGTATTCAAATGATAATGTTCGTGATGCCATGTTCCTCTTGGATTTTTGTTAACCCAAGATTGAGTTACAAAGAAATTTAAACCTTCGTCAGTCCAGGACATTACTTCTTGGGTGTATACTTTAATGGCGTTGTTAATCAGTTCTTTTGCATCACTGAACTCGGCAAGATCTAATACACTTGTATTCAAACTAGTAAAATTACCTCCAGCGTTAGATCTGTATTGTAGCACATTTTCACAATAAGATACAAGATCTACCAGCTTTGATTTGTCCGTATCAACAGTTAATACCGGCTGAGAAAATAAAGGATATAAATCAGTCATTATAAATTTTATTTTTCAAAAATTGATAGAGTGTCGGAGATCGATCTGCTGCACGTTGCCATTTATCTTGTAGGAATTTTCTTTTGAATATAAATTCATCCAACACACGTTTTGCGTTATGCCCAAATTTCCACTCGGCGTGTATAATGTTTGCACGATTCATAACAAAATAATTCATCCCTGTTGCAATACAATGAATGCCGCCGGGTAAATTGTGTCCAAACATAAAAAACTTTTTATCTACAAGGTCTGCAAATCCTCTGTTAATAGTAGGAATACGCTTGACCATTCCAGGATCAAATGTTTTTTTGCTAATAGCTTCCCAGTAGTTTGTATCATTGCGGCCGCTTAGGGCATAGTGTAATGCTACAAATTCTGCTAAATTTCTAAATAAAGATAAAGTTGCGGTGTTATAACCGTCTTTGTCCCACTGGCTAGTATGAGATCTTTCAAGAGCTGCTACCAGCATCATAAGGAACTCGTGAACGCTGAACAATCCGTTACTTTCTAAGGGTTCGATAAACCCCGCAGAAAGCCCAATAGCTACTACATTCTTAACCCATGTGCGTTCATGGATTCCAATTCTCATTTGGATATCACGGAACTGTAACGCATCTACTTGTTCTTTGGTTCTAGGAACAGTCATCTTATTACTCATAAGATACTGTTTAAATTCTTCTTTAGCGCCTTCGGGGTCAATATACTTGTCGCTGTACACGTACCCAGTGCCTAAACGACTCCACAACGGAATATTCCAACACCAACCGTGTCCAATAGCAGTACAATTAGTATACGGTTCAATTTCTTTTTCAGGATCTACATAGGGCAATTGTACCGCCCATGCTCTATTATTTGGCAACATGTCTTCATAAGAAGTAAACGGTTCTTTAAGAGCACCGCCTAGCAGCATACTTTTCCAACCTGTGCAATCAACAAATAAATCAGCAGTAACTTCTTGGCCTGATTTTAAAATTAATTTTTCAATTCCGTCGTCGTTGGTTTTGATGTCAACGACTGTATCCTCTGTACGCTGTACTCCTCTCGGAATGCAGTACCGTTCACGAAGCCATCTTCCAAATAGCTGAGCATCAAAATGGTAAGCTACGTCTGAATCAGTTCGGTAGCCGTCAATATCGCCATCTTCATTCAAACTATACTTATTACCTTCAATCAAAGGCATCTGCGAATAAAATGTTCTGCAATAATCTTCCACAGGCGTGTCGGGGTAAATTACTTTTTTTGCTTGCCACTCGTTAAGACCTTCGGGCGCATCGGTAAGCACAGGCGTTCCAAACGGGTAGTGGAAAGACCCTGCATCTTTATCATAAAAATCAGTAAATTTAATACTTAATTTGTACGACCCATTTGTGTAAGACAGGAAATCTTTCTCATCAATACCGAGGGCTTGGGTCCAGTAACGTATACCTCCCAATGTACTTTCCCCGACACCCACAATTGGAATATCCGGACTTTCAATAACAACTACTTCATTTAACGGAAAAAAATGTTTTAATGTTGCAGCAGTCATCCACCCAGCCGATCCGCCGCCAACTATAACTATTTTTTTAATCGTCTTATTTCTGTCCATATGAGTTTCCTTGTTTATGTAATTTATCTAAACTCTAAAACCTACTCGGGAGATTGTGATATATAGTAAACTTACGAGATAATACATGACCAAGCAACTTTCTATAGATTTTCGGGAGCTTCCAACATATGGAGTTTTAATAGCCCAAGTACCTGACGAAATAATGAGTATCTTAAATCAAGATATTGATAGAATGTTAAACGGCGGGTTTGATAAAGAATTCGACTATCGAAATTTACTGCTGGGACATATGAACAACGAATACGGCATGCACGGCTTAATACCGCAAATCGAGCCTTTTATTTTGCATTTAGCAAATTTGTACGACGAAAAATGGCATTATTTCCAAGAACTAGACGAGCAGTTTAATGTAACAGTTCCGAAGCAGTTAAGACTTACTGATCTATGGGTAAATTTTCAAAAAAAATACGAATTTAATCCTGTACATACACACACTGGAATTTTAAGTTTTGTTATATGGGTTCGCATTCCTTATAATTTAGACGACGAGCGTAAAGTATTTCCTGTTGTAAGTAACAGCGACCCACGAACATCGAAGTTTACTTTTCATTATAACAACGTACTTGGCCAACTTAGAAATTATTCATTAAACATAGACAAAAATTTTGAAGGAAATATTGCAATATTCCCATCTCACTTAAATCATAGTGTAAATCCATTTTATACCAGTGACGACTACAGAATATCTGTTGCAGGAAACTTAAGATTAGTATGAACAACTTACTCACAAGATTTCGAGATTTACCAAACATTGGGGTTATAGATGCAATTGTACCCAACGATGTTATGCAAGTATTAACTTCGAGCGTTCAACAAATGCTTGAATCAAAGTTTGATTCTTATCAAGGATTTCAAAGAAATCTACTAGGTCACTTAAACCACGAATATGTTGCCAATAGTGATTGTTGGAATGCTGTTGAGCCTTTAGCTCTTGCGTTAACTAAATTATACGATGAAAAATGGAACTACACTCCTCAAGTTGATATTGGCATTTACAATGATAATAGGAAATTTAAACTAAAAAATTTATGGGTTAACTTTCAAAAGAAACATGAATTTAATCCGCCGCACTTGCACACAGGTATTTTTAGCTTTGTTATCTGGATTAAAATTCCTTATAATTTAGAAGACGAAGACAGAATGTTTCCCGATATGAATGACCAGAGTCGTCGTGTTTCTAAATTTACATTTCATTATTCGAACATAGTAGGACAACATAGCGGAATGGTTATACCTGTAGACAAGGAGTTTGAGGGAAAAATGTTATTTTTTCCAGCAACTCTGACGCATAGTGTTAATCCGTTTTATACTAGCGACGATTACAGAATAAGCATTGCCGGTAATGTAGGAGTTGATGCATAATGTTCTTTTTTAAGAAATCAAAAATAACACTGAATTGTTTTACATACGATTCGATGATTGCTAAAACAACACCCATAATGCCAGCAATGAAATTTTACCCAGGTTGGATTAAAGATTTGCCCTTGGAAACAATCGAAGAAAAAACAAATCCAGGAACTGGCGCAAGGCACAAAATCCCATCAGGAACGCTTAAAGGTTGCCCGGGTGTTATTGATTATTTTAAAACTGGATTCATGGCTCCGTTGTGGACTGACGTAAGTGTTATTATAGATACTGATGGCAAATATAGTTTTATTAGTGCAGATAATCCGTTTGCTTTAGAAAGTCACTGGCCCGGACAATGGAGCGGGTTTAATGGATATCAGCATGTAAAGATAGTGCTTCCATGGCATATAGAAGAACCCACTGGTACAAAATTTTTAATACAAAAACCCTATTGGACTACTAACAACGATCCTTTCTGGATTAATAAATTAGCGCCAGCTGGAGGTGTTATTGATTTTAACAGCCAGCATTGTTTACATTTGCATACATTTATGGAGATTCCAAATATAAGGCAAGAATTTATTATGAAAGCTGGAACTCCTCTTGTCCACATCATTCCTCTTACCGATAAAAAAGTCGAATTAAAAATACAAGTTATTAGCGAACAAGAGTGGATTAAAAAAACACAAGTGTCGACTGGTGCTAAAACATTTTTAAAACAATCTAAAACTCGAGATTTATTCATAAAAACTCTTGAAACTGATGCATGTCCTTTTAGGAGTATAAAGTAATGCGTATTGCAGTTGTTGGAAGCGGAACAGCCGGACTTGTTTCTGCGTTAATACTTAAAACAAGGTTTCCAAATTACCAAGTCGATATTATTTGTAGCAAGCGAATTGGAATTATAGGAGTAGGCGAAGGATCAACCGAACACTGGAGTGCATTTGCAGATTTTGTAGGCATTAACACAGGGGAAATGATAGTCGAAACTGATGCTACAATGAAGATGGGAATTGTTTTTAAAAATTGGGGAGTACCCGATTACATGCATAGTATACAAGACGGATACAATCTAGTATGGTTAAAAAAGTATCCTATGATATATGCTAAACTTGTAAGTGACGGCATGGATTCTCGGAGATTATCTGGAGAAATTTTTTGGGAAAATAAAGTGCAAAAGTGGTTTTTAGATAATAATAGAACACCAGTAGCGCAGTACCATTTCAATACATTCAAACTAAATGACTATCTAACAAAGATTGCTTTAGATCGAGAAATTACAATCTACCACGACGAAATAACAGAAGTAGTAGTAAATGACGACGGAATAGATTTATTAAAAAGTGAAGATGCAACATACAAATACGATTTTTACGCTGACTGTACAGGTTTTAAAAAGTTTCTTATTAGTAAACTTGGAGCCAAATGGATAAGTCACAAAGAATATCTTCATACAAATAGCGCAATCGTATTTCAGACTCCAGATACAGAAAATTATAATATGTGGAGTCTTGCTCAAGCAATGGATTACGGATGGCTTTTTAGGACACCAACTTACGGCCGTTGGGGCAATGGTTACATTTTTGATGACAGTTTTTTAACTCCTGAGCAGGCAAAAATTGAAGTTGAAAAAGTATTAGGTCATGAAATAACAGTAGGACAACATATTAAATTTGAACCAGGCGCATTAGATCATGCTTGGATTAAAAATTGTTGTGCGTTAGGGTTGAGTAGTAGTTTTGTTGAACCGCTCGAAGCAAGCAGTATTGGAGCTACTATACAGCAATGTTTTATGCTAATCACAAGACTAGTTAATTACAATCAAGATGCTATTGACAAATACAACGAGTCATTTAGAGACATAGTCGAAAACATTCGAGATTTTATTACATTACATTTTGTGTGTCCGCGTCGAGACACAGAATTTTGGCGTAAGGTTGCCGATACTAAACTTCCTCCTAGTTTAGAACAAAATTTGAATGTGTGGCGATACAAGATGCCTGTTGAAGATGATTTTGAAAAAATATCGAAATCAGTCTTGTTTAAAGAACTACACTATATTTTTATTCTTCACGGTCTACAGTTGTTTGATCAAAATAGCATTAAAAAAGAGTATGACACACTACCAGTTGAAGCTAAAGAATATGTACTAAAAGTTTTAGAAGATTTAGAAAATGCAAATAGAATTGAACAAGACGATGTGCTAACACATAAAGAAATGTTATTGGCAATTAGGAGTCATACATGAAAATTGTCATTATTGGTGGAGGAACAAGCGGAGCAGTTGCTTCTAGTTATTTTAAATCATACTGGGGCGATCGGGCTGAAATAACTGTAATCTACGATCATAAAAAACCAGGAATCGGCGTAGGAGAAAGTTTAACTCCGGTGTTCGATGCATACTTAAAAGCTGTAGGCATATCTACTTTAGATTTAATTAGAGACTGTAATGCAACAATAAAATTAGGGCTTAAATTTAAAGATTGGGCACAACCCGGAGCCGAATGGTATCACAGCTTTCCTCACAACGAATCTTTAGCAGCAATCGACTCTGTGATGTTTAATTACAACGCCATTGAAGCTTATGAAATCTTGCAAGATCAAGCTAATGGTGGCTATAATTACGGACAATTCTTTTTTCAAAATAATTTAATTCCTAGTACAAATGATTTATCCTATCGACATGCACTACATGTTGATGCAACTCTCTTCAGCAAATATGTCGAAAATAAATTTAAAGATAAAATTAAAACCATTGACGGAATAGTTTCGGAAGTAATTCTTAAAGACAATGTTATTGATTATATAAAACTTCAATCAGGAGAAGTAATACGAGGAGATGTTTATATTGATGCCTCTGGATACGAACGTATTTTAATTAAACAATTCAATGCCGACTGGATTGATATGTCAGAATTGTTACCTACAAATAAAACTATACCCAATCCGTTGTTTAAAAATTTTAATGAAATACCTCCGTATACAACAGCCACTGCCAGCAAAAACGGATGGATTCTTGATGTTCCGTTAAGTAACAGACGAGGAACAGGTTACGTTTATAGTAGTAAATTTACTACAGACGAAGAAGCAAAAAATGATTTTAATCGATGGTTAGTTGAAACACACGATGTTGAATTGCAAAGCGATAGAGTCATCAATTTTACAAGCGGCTACTATAACAATCAATGGATAGGTAACTGTCTTGCTATCGGTCTTGCTAGCGGATTTGTTGAACCTTTAGAAGCTACCAGTATTCATCATCTAATTATACAAATTGATAATTTTACAAGACTATTTCAAGGAACACATCTTGCGTATGATCAAAGAAACTATAATAATACGATGTCAGAAATCTATGAAAATAGCTTCAAGTATATTAGATTTTTCTATAACACCAACCGCACAGATAGCGACTTTTGGCGATACATGACCGGTAATAAACCCAAATGGATACTGGAAATGGAAGAAAAATTTAACTACGGAGTCCTGACAAGTAAAGATATTCCAAATGATAGATTTATGTTTGAATCTACTAGTTTTACTTGTGTAGCATACGGTCACGGTCTGATTAAGAATAAAGAAGGGCTAAAGAAATTTTTAGATCACCATCATCTTTATAACGCAACAAAAAATTACTCGGAAAAAATTAACCTAATTAAAGATCAAACGAAAAGAAATGCTGTGAATCACAAACAATGGATCGATTATATTAAATCAAATCCATAACATTGAAAACAGTTTGTAGTTTAGTCTTTACTGTTTTATTACTAAAACTATTACGTAGACCTTGATGTAATGGTTTTGGTGTTGAATCCATAGTTGACCACGCCCACCCTGAGTGCTCGTCACTTAGCAAGGGAACAAATTCATTTTCAACTACACACAAATAAGTGTGAAAATTAAACACAGTATCGTTGCTGACAAATGTTTCTAAAGGTATTGTTTTTGTTATTTCAGGCATACTACCTATTTCTTCGGTAATTTCTCGTTGTAAACCTTGCCATGGATTTTCATCTTCGTGCATTGTACCGCCAACAAGCCCCCAAGTGCCTGAATGTTTACCTTGAGCTTTTTGTAATAAAAGAAATCTTTGAGTGGATCTTGAATAAATCAAAGCACCACTACAGATAATTTTATCATTTATATTTCTATTCTCCATGATCCTGGTGCGTATTCGCCTTCAAATGATTTAGCCCACATTACGCCATTCCACACGTATTGTATACCAGTGTATATATTAGTTTGCCAGATCATGGTGTTAGATTCTTGAGCAGATTCAAAAATTATTTGCCACGCCGATCCATCCCATTCGATAATATCATTTGCTGCTGCAACGAACCCGCCCCAACCTTGTGCAACTGGATCATTAAGACTTGTATCTACTATATCCTCGATAATTAAAAATCTGTCTCCTGATTCTAAATTTGTCATTCCGCTTCCAGGATAAGTTTTTGTAGGATCGATAATTGCGTCAAAAGTTCCTAAACTTCTGCCGCCATTAGAGCTTCTGTCACCAGGGCTATCTAAATCGGTATCAGGCGGCCTTGTATCGGCATCCCAATTAATTTTTAATATTGTTTCATTTGTTGGATCAATCAGTACAGTTCCAACAACTTCAGACCCGTTTGGCTGAACTAAAAATATCATTGTCGACCCCGGTGCATACTTTTTAGGGTATTTGTCAAACAATTCATTCCAATTAATTGGAACTCCGTTTCGTTGAGGGATATCGAGAACAGGTTCTCTCGGAACATATCCTTCATTTGTTTTTAACAAAACTGCTTGACCGTTGTATACTTGTATAACATAGTCTGTAACTGTAACAATTTCTTTGGTTAATAGATTTGCAAAATTACTCTGTCCTGAAGTTAATGGATGACCTAAGCCTTCTATGTATGCATCATCACTACGACCTGCGTCTTGATAAATGCTAGTAATAATACTGTGTATAACCCCAAGATGTTTAACTTTAACAGGAGGACTGATCCATATAGGAGTTTCAAAAGTTAGAGTAGCAATGTCGATAGGACTATCTGTCCCAACAGGAATTTGCCTTGAACTCCAATTTACCTGTGAAAGATTTAAGACGCTAAGACTAGTCCAATCGATATAGTTGTCTGTTGTTTGTAACTCTAAGCTAGGATTGAATAATACTAAAATTTGTTCAAGTACCTGTAATTTTTGATCAGTGTTGGCAGTCCATATATCGGCCTTCATGGTTAACTTAAACGGTGTAGGCATCATTCTTTCAACTGTGTAGTTGCGTCCCTGGCCTTGAGTATATCTGTCGGTTGCAATATCGATATCTCGTTCTCGTATGTGAACTTTCCCAACATAACTCGAATCACCCAAACGTGAACTGTCTAAATCTAACCCAGATATATAAACACTTATTTTTGGAACACTACTAAGAGATGATCCGGTGTTTTGTCGAACTACATTGGCAGCTTGGCGATCAGCATCTCCGTAGCCTACAGGAATTCTAACTAAAGTACCATCTCCATATTTTACTACAAAGTTACTTAAAACTCGTATTGTTTGGGTTAGGTATCTTCTTATCTGTCCGTCATAAAAATGTTGCATTATAAATCTGCCTTAGGTCTTAAAACTTTACTTAAAGATTGTCTCTGCGCTTCTCGATTGTTACATAGTGTAATTCTCCAGCTACCAGTTTCTGGGATAACTAATTGCTCATCGTTAACAACTGGCAAGGTAATCCTAATTTTTCCTAAGTTATTTGTGATTAAAGGAGGAGAGTACTCGGACAATTTAAATCCAAATGATACAACACTTAATTTAAATTCTACAAACAAACTAGTAACAGTGAAATTAATATTTGTATCTATAATATAGTCGCCTTTTTCCAATGCAACAAAATCGCTGCCATCTTGGACTGCATCGTTATAAATGTAGTTACTATTATTAATGAAACTAGTTTTAAGCGTGTTTCGGGTATCAGTATTAGTCATGTTCATGCGAACAGCATCTTCAACTTTGACCCAACGTGATCCATCGAAACGGAATAATCTATTAGGAAGAAAATCTGTTCGTAAATAGAAATCGTCTTTGACTGGCGCTTCTGGAAATTGAATACCAAACCCAAAATCATAACCATTACTTGGAAAACCGTCACCTACAAGATATCCAGTATAGCCCGTTCTTACCGGAACTGCATTATTTGATGAAACATTTAACGCATTGCTAGAGGTACTAATTGTACTGGCGTTTATTTCAGTAGAGTCTGCTGTGTTCAATACAGGTTTACCTGTTGTAGGATCAACAGCTAGTGTATAAAATTGTCTAGTCTCGTATCCGCTCTTAGATGCATCAGCTTCGGCCTGTTGTACAATAGCATCATTAATTTCAAGCTCTTTGTTGTGTATGCTTAAAATTTCTCGTAAAGATTGTTCTGTTGGATTGCCGTCTGCATCGGTAGCAGGCTTATCAAGTATATCAGCAAATTGTTGAGCATCAACAATACGTTTACATTTTAATCTATACAAATGAGGATACCACGTAACGCTATACCCAGCACTTTCTAAAGTAACATCTTCAATAACATAGTATCGCGGCATACCAAAACTTAAATCGTTTAATGCAAATAAGTCTTTCATATGCGGCAACTCGAACACATCTCCTGACATAGGTTTACGACCTATTGTTGTTACTATATCGTTAATATGTACACTGATATTAATAGTGTCGTTATCTATGAATAGTCCAAATTGACTCAGATTCCAGTCGGTTTGTTGAACTGCATAAATGGTCCTAAGTTTATAAATCTCAGACTCGTATTTTCTATCACGATTTTCTAAAAATAGCAAATCTTGTATGTTTGTTTCTTTAACAGCATCATACACGGGTTGATCAGCAGTCCCTTCCGTAGGATTTTTAGGACCCAGATATTTGTGCAAATAAATGTCCGTGCCGCCAGCCTGAAACATCTCAGAAATCTGACGATCTATGAATTTGTAGTCTTGCCCTCGTTCGGGTCTATATAAGGATAATCGTGGCATAATGATATTTATCGCCAGCTAAATATACTAGGAGAACTAAAAATGGCAGATACTTATCCACAAGATCCTAGCGAATCTACAAGTTTAATTGAACGTAACAAAGTGTTTGATTACGTTAAAACCATGCTAGGCGATGGTATGGTTGACGTCGAGTTAGATCCTAAACACATGGAAATTGCACTAGATCGCGCCTTAACAAAATTTAGACAACGTAGCAGTAATGCAGTTGAAGAAAGTTATAGCTTTTTAGAACTGCAACAAGATGTTAATGAATACAGGCTTCCTAATGAAATTATCAATGTGCAATCTATTTTTAGAAGGGCAGTAGGCAGTAGAAGTGGTTTGGGTGCAGGCGGAACATTGTTCGAGCCGTTCAACTTGGCGTACACTAACACTTATCTACTAAGCGGTACTATGATGGGCGGGCTTGCAACATACGAATTATTTGCAGGTTACCAAAAACTAGTAGGTAAAATGTTTGGTAGCTATATTGAATTCAAATTTAATCCTACTAATCACATGTTAACTATTTTACAAAGGCCATTTGCACAAGGCGAACAGATTTTAATGCGAACACAAAATTATAGGCCTGATTTTGTATTACTGCAAGATCTTTATGCAAAACAATGGTTGTACGATTACACTTTAGCAGTTTGTAAATTAATGCTAGGCGAAGCCCGTAGTAAGTTTGGCAGTATTGCAGGCCCAGGAAGCCCTATTACTCTTAATGGTACAGCATTGCAAACCGCAGGCAATCAAGAAATTGAAAAGCTCGAAAAAGAAATACTTGACTTAGTCCCAGGCGGGGTTCCTTACACATTTATTATTGGCTAAAAAATTCTTGACCCCCGTAATCTTTTTGTTATATACTAGCAGAAATTACGGGGGTTCTTATGATTATTGGCGTTTGCGGGTTCATTGGTTCGGGCAAAGATACCATTGCTGATTACCTGGTTAATTACCATGGATTTAGACGAGAAAGTTTTGCTAACAGCCTAAAAGACGCTGTAGCCCATGTTTTTGGCTGGGATAGAACTATGCTAGAAGGGCGCACAAAACAAGCCCGTGAATGGCGAGAACAACGTGACGAGTGGTGGAGTAATCGGTTGGGTATGGATATTACTCCTCGTTGGATTTTACAGTATTGGGGCACAGAAGTATGCCGTAAAGCCTTCCACGATGATATTTGGATTGCTGCCCTTGAAAATAAACTACGTACTAGCAAAGACGATATTGTAATCTCCGACTGCCGTTTTCCTAACGAAATTAAAAGTATCAGAAATGCTGGCGGCAGAGTTATACGTGTAGTTCGCGGTGACGAACCCGAGTGGTACGAAGACGCAGTAGCCGTTAATAAAGGAAATCGTCATATTGGTTGGGCCATAGCTAAAGACAGGATGGCCAAGTATAAAATTCATGCTAGCGAAACTGCATGGGTTGGCACGGATTTTGATGCCGTACTGGACAATAACGGTAGTATTGAAAATCTGTTTGACCAAGTTAAAGGTCTGGTACAAGATCCCCTTGACGCCAACGAACGCCCTCTTTATGCAGGACTCGTTGACAGTTTGCACACACAGTCTTAAGATTAGCTGGACGGCAATTATTTAAATCGCCGTCTACATGAAATACATTGAACACTTCTTTGTGTGGACTTTTAAACCCGCATTTGTCGCAAGTGTTTTTCATTTTATATCCTGCTCGCTGCCAACGAGGGATACCAGAGAATAACCCGCCTTTAAGACAGGATTCACATTGGCTACGGTAATAAGCCCGTCCATTTTTATAATAATTCACTGCCGCAGGCCTTTGCCCGCACTTGCATAAAGGTCTCATACAAATATTTACACCTTTTCTATCCCTTTTTCAGGGCTTATAACCTAGCCAAAATACCAAAATCCACTAAATACATTAAGAATTGTATTCATGGAGATTCTAATATGGCTCAACTCAGTTCACCAGGCGTATCGGTTTCAGTAATCGACGAGAGTTTTTATACCCCGGCCGCACCAGGCACAGTTCCTCTAATTATTGTTACTTCTGAAGAAAGTAAACAAAATAGTGCAGGAACAGGTATTGCTCCCGGAACATTAAAAGCTAATGCCGGTACCGTTTATCTATTAACAAGTCAAAAAGATCTTGGAGATACGTTTGGAACACCTATCTTTAAGACAGACGCTAATAACAATCCTATTCATGCAGGTGAGCAGAACGAATACGGATTGCAAGCAGCATACAGCTTCTTAGGCGTTAGCAATCGCGCTTATGTAGTACGTGCTGACGTTGACCTTGGTCAACTAGATGCAACTGTTGACGCACCAAGCGGCGCACCAGCAGATGGAACATTTTGGTTCGATACACAAAATACGCTGTTTGGTATTTTTGAGTGGAGCGAAACAAATCAAACTTTTACAAATAAAGCACCCATTGTAATTACCGATCCTACTAAAGTTTCCGACTTTGGCGGCGAAGATTATACTCCAAAATCATCAATTGGTGCAAATGGAGAATACGCAGTAGTATGTTTAGAAAATGCTGCCGATGCTTCAATCAACGACGTTACACTATGGTTTAAAACGGGCGGTGTTTGGATTGAAGTAGGTACAACAACATGGGCAACACAAGCAGGTCTTGATAAGATTTTATCTGTTGCTTCCCATACAAACATTCCTGATTGGAAAGGAACTGCAACAGCCGGAGACGGTTCTGTTTGGGTCAAGACAACAACGCCAAATAAAGGTGCTAACTATAATGTTAAACGATATAATTTAGCAACAGGCGCATGGCTTAAGCAAGCAGCTCCAATCTATGCAGACGGTGCTAAAGCACTTGCGGGCCTTGATCCTATTGGAGGCGGCTCTAACCTTGCACTAGGTGCAACATACGTTCGATTTAATTCAACAGCTCATTGCAGTTTCAAAATTTGGGCACGTAATGGCACAGGCAGCACTTCAGTAACACAGGTTACTGCAATTAGTGGTACTGGCGCAACTGGCGCAACTGTGTTAGAAAGTTTAGTTGATGGTTCATGGAATACAGAAACTATTAGCTTTACATCAGCAGGAAATGCTACTCCAGCAGACATAGTTACAACAGGTAATGCTTTTGCTACTGCATTTAACAATGCAGGGTTTACGAATCTAACAGCCACAGTTGATGCGTTAGGTTATGTAACAATTACTCATAAACTAGGCGGTGATTTTGAATTCACAGGAATGACAGGTACTGGATTTACAAAAAATATTTTTGCAGCTACTAATCGTTTTGACAGTCCAGGAGTAACACCAACAAACCTTCGTTTCTTAGCCACATTATGGACACCGTTAGTTGTTGGAGATGCAATGGCTAAAATTGGTCCAGATGAACCAGTTGATATTCCAGCAGACGGCAGACTATGGTACAACAGCACTATTGATGAGGTTGATATCATGGTACACAATGGAAGCGATTGGGAGGGTTATCTAAATAAATTCCCAACTACAGATCCTAACGGTCCACAAGTAAGCGCCAGTGCTCCAACATTACAAAGTGATGGCACAGCACTAGTTGATAATGATTTATGGATTAGCACAGCTGATTTAGAAAACTTCCCACTAGTTTATCGCAGAATGGGCGGTAAGTGGGTCTTAGTTGACAAAACCGACCAAACAACCGACGAAGGAATTTTATTCCGCGATGCACGTTGGACAGCACAAGGTGCAAATGCAGAAGAAGCTGCAAGTAGCATTAAAGATTTATTAAGCAGCGATTTCTTAGATCCAGATGCACCAGATCCAGCACTATACCCACGTGGTATGTTGTTATGGAACTTACGTCGTTCAGGGTTTAACGTCAAGCGTTTTGTTAAGAACTATATCGATGTTGATGCAGACAATGCAAGAGCAGGCGATGAATCGATGTCTACATACTATCCACACCGTTGGGTTAGCGAAGCTGCTAACAATGAAGACGGTTCAGGAACATTTGGTAGATTTGCACAACGCAAGTGTGTAGTACAAAAACTCCAAGCAGTTGTTAATAGTAACCAACAAATCCGCGACGAAGAATCACGTATCTTTAACTTAATTGCTACTCCAGGATATCCTGAGTTAATTGGCGAAATGATTAGCTTAAATTACGATAGAGGTTTAACAGCATTCATTGTTGGGGATACACCAGCACGTTTAACACCAGATGCAACAAGTATCAGTAACTGGGGCAATAACACCGCAGGTGCATTAGAAGATAATGACAAAGGAGCCACTAGTTTTGACGAGTACATGGCTATGTTCTATCCATGGGGTTACTCAAGTGACAACATTGGAAATAACATTGCAGTTCCTCCAAGTCACATGATGTTACGTACTATTGCGCTAAACGATCAAGTTGCTTATCCTTGGTTTGCGCCAGCAGGAACACGTCGTGGTGGTATTACTAACGCAACAGCAGTTGGCTATATCACAAGCGAAGGCGAATTCCAATCAGTTGCATTTAATACTGGACAACGTGATACATTGTATGACGCTAAGATTAATCCAATTACATTCTTAACGGGTGTTGGTCTAGTAAACTACGGTCAAAAGACTCGAGCAAAGAATGCAAGTGCCTTAGATCGTATAAACGTAGCACGTTTAGTTGTGTACCTACGTCGTCAGTTGTCAATATTGGCTAAGCCATACATTTTTGAACCTAACGATAAAATTACACGAGATGAGCTAAAAGGTGCAGCAGAAAGTTTATTACTTGAGCTAGTAGGTCAACGAGCATTGTATGATTACATTGTAGTCTGTGATTCAAGCAATAATACACCTTCAAGAATCGATCGCAACGAACTCTACTTAGATATTGCGATTGAACCAGTTAAGGCAGTTGAATTTATCTACATTCCACTACGCTTAAAGAACACTGGTGAAATTAAAGGTCTAAAATAATTAACGGAGCATAACAAATGGCAATCGCAAGTTTATCAAAATTCACAGTTCCACTAGCATCGGACCAAAGCTCTAGTACGCAAGGCTTGTTAATGCCTAAGCTCAAATATCGTTTTAGAATTATGTTTGAGAACTTTGGTGTAAGTAGCCCTACAACAGAACTAACAAAACAGGTCAGCGAAGCTGCCCGTCCAAATGTACAACAAGATAACCAAACCATCATGGTGTACAATTCAACAATTAACTATGCAGGTCGTCCAAAGTGGAATACTTTCACAGTTAAATTGCGTGACGATGTAACTGGTGCAGTAAGCAAGCTAGTCGGCGAACAAATGCAAAAACAATTCGACTATTTTGAACAAAGTTCAGCAGCCGCAGGCGGCGACTACAAGTTCTTAATGCGTATTGAAATGCTTGACGGCGGTAACGGTACACATACTCCAGCAGTCCTAGAAACATGGGAATGCTACGGATGTTATGTACAACAAGCTAACTATAATGCATTGAGCTATGGCGCACAAGATATCATGACAATTGACTTAACAATTCAACCTGATAACTGTATTCAAACTTTAGGCGGTGCCGCAGCACCAACTGGAAGATTACAAGGTACTGCTGCTACATCGGCAGGTGCAAGAGCTTAATATTTTTAAAATTGCCCGCTCTAAGCGGGCTTTTTTATAGATATCTATAATATACCCAGTTTATTCTTTGAATAAATATTATTATGGCCTTTACACCTACTAATGCACTTAAACCAGATCCGGTAATTTTATTACGGGATCCTCAACATGCTGCCCGACTATTTACGGACGATCAGTTTAGACTTGCTCCTAAACAAAAATTTCTATTTCACGTAGCATTCAACATCAATGAATCAGCATGCAAAGATATAAACTTAGTGCAACGCCATAAAAACGAAATTGGCATGTTGGTTAAAAACATAGATCTTCCAGGGTACGATATTACTGCTGAAACAGTTAACCAGTATAATAGAAAAAAGAGAATACAAATAACTCACAAATATAAAGATATTAATGTTGTATTCCACGACGATAACATGGGTGTTATAAATCAGTTATGGCAAAACTATTACAGTTACTATTATGCTGATAGTAAGAGTGCAGGAAAAGGTGGTGCATTTGCCAAAACAGCTACAAAGAATTTTAATAGTATTGTAGCACCTTACGGACTTGATAACGGAAGTGATAGACCATTTTTTAACTATATCATAATTTATCAAATGGCAAGACACGAGTTTGTCAGTTACAAACTTATTAATCCTATCATAACTAGTTGGTCACATAATAAAGTTGATTACGCTCAAAGCGCAACACCGCATGACCAAACAATGACATTGGCATACGAAGCTGTTGAGTATAATGTTGGCACCGTTGATACCCAAAGTGTAGTAGGGTTTGGAGTGGAACATTATGACCAAACTCCTAGCCCACTAACAGGTGTGGCCCCAACAACAGTCTCGCCCAGCTTTAACGACAGCAACAATTTAAAAAATAATGCCGAAGCATTTTATGCAAATGCTTATCAGAGCATTAACACTTATCAAAACACCCAGGGAAAAAATGTCGCTGGCTCACCTGGCATTTCTACGGTAAACACATCTCAACAAGGTGTTAGCGGTATAGCAGGAGTATCTTTTCCGCAATCTTCAACTACAAATGTTACAGTTGCCAAACCAGTTAATTTAGCTTAAAATCATGTCTACAGTAAACAACTTACCATCAGAACAACCAGACGACGTTAAACAGTTCTTTGACAAATTTTTTGATCATGAGATTACCTTTCCTAGCAATCAAATTGATGCAGTAGTAGGGTTCTTTTTAAAAAATGGATTTGATTTGGATAGTGCAAGAAGCACAAGCATAGTTTTATTAAATCAAGCAAGACTAGATAATATTAATGTATTTGAGTTAGTTGATAGTTTAAAAAAATTAAATGCAATACAATTAAGCCAAGTAGTAGCACAAATTTTAAATTCGTATAGGGAAAAAACTAGCTTGTTGGGTTATCGAGTAGCGCCCGTTACTGATAACTACGATTCTAGAAATATCCTAGTCTAATTATGGCCGGTAAATTTGCTAAGGGTAAGTTTACCATGACTCGCCCAGAAAAATACGTTGGAAACAAAATTCCTGTATACAGAAGTAGTTGGGAATGGACATTCATGCGGTTTTGCGATACCAATGAAAATGTACAAAAGTGGGCTAGCGAAGCCATACAAATTCCTTACAGAGATCCGTTAACAGGAAGACAAACCATATATGTTCCAGATTTTTTTATACAGTATTTAGATAAACGCGGTAGACTAATCGTTGAGCTTATTGAAATTAAACCCGCCAGTCAAACAATACTCGAACGTGTTGGAAAAAACAAATATAATCAGGCACAATTTGTAAAAAATCAAGCTAAATGGCAAGCGGCAAATAATTGGTGCAAGCAACAGGGTATCCGATTCAGAATCTTAAATGAAAATGATATATTCGATAAAGTGTAAGCATAAGTAATTGTATGACTAAGAAACTTGAAGAAATCTTAAACCTTCCTGAAAGTAAAAAAATTATTAAGGAAGAAGAAAAGAAAACCGCAGTAGCAAAGCCGGAATCATTTCTAAGAGATGCTGCTGAATTTGATAAAATTGCAGCCGCATTACCACAAGTAGAAGGCCTGGGCTCAATGGCGGATAATGAACTAGACGAATTAGCTAGAAAAGCAACTGATGCCTACGACGATATCATGGATTTGGGCATGAATGTTGAAGCACGTTATAGCGGGCGTTTGTTTGAAGTTGCAGCCAGTATGCTTAAAAATGCCATTGATGCTAAATCAGCAAAACTAGATAAAAAATTAAAAATGGTAGAACTTCAGCTTAAAAAGCAAAAACTCGATCAAGAAGCTAACGAAGATAATGGTGTTACTCTAAGTGGTGACGGATATATTGTAACAGATCGCAATAGCTTACTTGAAAAATTAAAGAGTATGAAATAAATATAGTATTAGGATTACGCTATGAAATCATTCAAAGAATATTTGACCGAAGGTAAAAAAGTTTACGAGTTTAAAATTAAAATCGCGGGCGACTGCCCAAAAGATTGCTCTGCAAAAATTAAACAAGCTCTTGCAACTTATAAAGTAGAAAGTTGTTCTGGCGGAAAGAGCTTGCCAATTGCAGAACAATACACCGACTTTCCAGAACAAAAAAATATTCCAGTTACAATCTTTGATGTTAAATTAGCGTATCCTGCTACAAGCCAACAAGTACGTGCAAGTTTAAGTGGAAACTTAAACGTTGCAGAAAGTAGGATCAAAGTTAGAAACCCTCTTGAAGAAAGAGAAATTGAAATTAATACAGCTAATAAGGAAAAATCTGGAGAAGCTGTATTAACACAGGATTATGATGCTAGCTCTGAAGGTCAAAAGTTAGTCGGTGAAACACAAAAAATGAAACTACTAAAAGACCTTACTAAAAATAAAGCAGAACTAGAAGAGTATAAAGTTAAAGAACCTAAGAAAGAATCTTCAGCAAGTCCTTTAGGTAAAGTTAAAAATCCTGACCCTAGAAAAGGAACTAAAAAATGAATTTAGAACAATTAATTACTAAACTAAGGGACTTAGACGAAGGTGCCCAGATGGCACCACCATCTATGCCTGCATCGGAATGCGGTGATATGCCTATGGGTGACAAGCTTCTTATCGGAGATGCAGAAATGGAAGAATGTGGCATGGATATGATGCCTCATGCACCAAAGCAAAGTGATAGCGTGACAATGAATGTCAGCATGAATGGGTCAGGCAAAGGCGGTATTCGTGACTTGATGGATATTTTAAGAAATATTGAAGACGCTGCTGGCAGCACAGGTGATGATGCTAAAGATGTTATTATTGGCATGGCCGACGATGCAGACATGTTAGACATTGATGCAGCAGAATCTTTTGCTAATCCTGTCGAGCCAGACACATATGAAATGGACGATGTCTTAAATCCACCGAGCAATGATCTATCAGCTAACCTCGGCGATCACAGAACACGTCAGACAGGTTTACCAAAAGCACATATGGAATCACTAGTTGACAAGCTAGCAGGGCAATATGAAGCAATCAAAGAAGCTAGTCATCAAGAAAAGACAACGATGAAGCACATTAAGAACCCTACAGCAGGCGAAAAGAAAGCCGCCAAGGATATTAAACCAGGTATCAAAGGTTACAAAGATCGCATTGACATGTTAAAGTCTGCAAAAGATCGCGGCGACTTGGACGACTGAATCAGTGCAGCTCGGGTAGATTAAGTGCCCACCAAAAGCCACCTAAATGGTGGCTTTTTTTATGTAAATAATGTTATGGCAAAAAGTCTAGACGGCGTCCTAACTAAAAAGGCGCATACTAAAGAAACATTCAGTGAACAACAAGTCGAGCACTTGTTAAAGTGTGCTGACCCCATAGAAGGGTACATGCACTTTGTTAAAAACTTTTTTCATATACAACATCCTACTAAAGGTAAAGTTAAATTTGAACCTTACGACTATCAAGTAAGGTTATTGCATAGTTATCATGATTATCGTTTTAATATAAACATGATGCCGCGCCAATCGGGGAAGACTACATGTGCTGCGGGTTATTTGTTATGGTATGCAATGTTTCATCCAGATCAAACGGTGTTAGTGGCCGCGCACAAATATACAGGTGCTCAGGAAATTATGCAACGTATACGTTATGGATACGAATTATGCCCCGATTTTATTAGATCTGGTGTTATAAGTTATAATAAAGGTAGCATTGAATTTGACAACGGATCACGTATAGTAAGTCAAACAACAACAGGCACAACAGGTCGTGGTATGTCTATTTCGTTACTATACTGCGATGAGTTTGCGTTTGTGCAGCCTAACATTGCCGAAGAATTTTGGACCTCCATTTCTCCTACACTAGCGACAGGTGGTAAGGCGATTATTACATCTACTCCAAATAGTGATGAAGATACATTTGCTAATATTTGGAAAGAATCACAAGACTTATACGACAGTTACGGTAACGAAAAAGACGACGGAACGGGTCGTAACGGATTTCACGGATTCAGAGCCGAATGGCACGAACATCCAGATAGAGATAATCAGTGGCGGGAAGAAGAAATGGGCCGCATTGGTGAAGAACGCTTCCGTCGAGAATATGGTTGCGAATTCTTAATCTACGATGAAACATTAATTAATAGTCTCAAACTAGCAGCATTAACAGGTCGCGAACCTCAGTTTAAGATGGGACAGGTTCGCTGGTACAAGAAACCTACACCTGGTAATACATATATCATAGCTTTAGATCCTAGTTTAGGTACCGGCGGCGACTATGCCGGCATACAAGTATTTGAATTACCTAGTATGATGCAATGTGCTGAATGGCAACATAACTTAACTATCGTCCAAGATCAAGTAAAATTATTACGAGATGTGCTTAGATATATACAAGACGAAATAGGTACTTCATATTCTAACTCTATATACTGGAGTGTGGAAAATAACACGTTGGGAGAAAGCGCCCTAGTAGTTATTGCTAATTTAGGAGAAGAAACTTTTCCAGGGCTATTCCTAAGCGAACCACAAAGAAAAGGGCATGTTCGTAAATTTCGTAAAGGTTTTAATACTACTCATGGAAATAAAATTAGTGCTTGTAGTCGATTAAAGTACTTCATTGAAGAAGAAAAAATGACTATTAACAGCAAAATTTTGATAAGCGAACTTAAAACTTATATTGCTCACGGAGTCACATTTAAGGCAAAAGAAGGCCAAAATGATGACTTAGTAGCGGCATTGTTGCTGATAGTTCGTATGACTGTAGTTTTAGCAGAATGGGAACCTGCTATCTTTGAAAGGCTAAATCTTGAGCATTCGGACGAAGATTTCGAAGCTCCGTTGCCTATATTCATTTCATCTGGCTTCTGATAAATATAACATGGACTCTAATTTAGATAAAATTGCAAAAGACTTATACGGGAAAATACAAGTTCGTTTTCCTGACATTACCTTCGGCGACGAAGAAGGCAACATTTTGAGCAAAAAAGCTGACATTCCTAATGCAAGATTTTTTGAATTCGAATATGTAGAAGACGGAGAACCGTTAGGAACTGTTGCTATCACACTAGACGAAGAAGATGGCATTGTTATGCAGATCAGCGGAGATTTAGTCGACGATGATAATAATTTAAAAGGCCATGCCTACGATTTTATCAAATCATTTAGAAAATTTGCAAAAGTTCGCTTGTTAAATTTTGACGTACAGAATATTGGAAAAAGCGAATTAGACAAGAGAGATTATCAATTTCAAGCTAAACCCAAGGAAGATTTAATTATGGAAAACAAGATGTACGGTACCAATAGAATGAGCTATCAGGACCTAGGCGAAGCACGTTTGATTATTAAACATAGTCAACCAATTAATTTAGATCTTCCAGCTGGACGTACAATGCATATTGAATGCATTTATATTGAAAATGCAGTTGGTGAAAGATTCAAATATCCATCTAAACATATCAACGGCGCTCGTGCATTAGCTGAACATATCAAACATGGTGGCAACCCGTACGATGGACTAGGAAAGCATATCTGTAGTTTAAGTGAGGAATTGGCGCATTTAAGAAAATTTAAAGGGTATGTAACACGCCAGGAACAAATTAGTGAAGCAATGGGAGTAGTCACTGACCGCGTCTTAGAAAGAATTGATCAAATTAAAGAAACAATTCACAAGCTACAGCGCCCTGCTTTCTATGAACAATATGTTGAAAGTTTTCAAGAACAAGAAGAACAAGAAATCCCCGAAGCAGTAGTTAATCATTTAGTTGACAGATTGACTCTAAGAACATTCAACGAAGAATTAAAATCAGTATTTCCTTACATTTATAAGTTTATTGATGAGTCCGAACTACCGGTTAAAGAAATTACACATGAGTGGTTTGAAACTGACGTAGACGTTGCCGAAGAAGCTCCAAAAGGCTGGGAAGGCACAGTTAAGGCTATGAAGAAGCATAAAGATATTGATAATCCATATGCTTTAACTAATTGGATGAAAAATAAAGGCTATAAGAGCCACAAGAAAGAAGACATTGAAGATACATTTGAAAACTTCATGGATAGCCTTGTTGGGGAAGATATGGCCAATGCTCAAGGCCAAAATTTACTATTCAGTAAAGATGAAAAAGTCCAACAAAATGCAATCCAAGATTTTAATGATCAAGTTTTAAGTCAAGAGCTTCCTGCTGGTACAGCAGTAGATACAATTAGAGGTTTCATCGACGATCCTAAATTTTTAGAGCAACTAGCTGACTTAGATCCAGACCTAGATGTAAGATCTATGATACAAGATTTTGTGCAAGAACAAGATCCAGAAGTTGCGACACAGTTAGACTTTGAAGGTAGTGCTATGCCTGCACCAGAAGCCCCTGCTGAACCTATGGCGGCAGCTCCAGAAGCTCCTCCAGCAGAACCTGCAGCGCCAGCGGCACCAGCGGCACCAGCAGAACCAGCAGCCGCGGCAGCACCAGCAGCACCTGCAACACCGGCACCTGTGGCAGAGAATGAAGATCCTCCATTTGATGCTGATCCTCCAAGGAAAAATCCTAATGCTCTTGCAGGTAAACATGGGCAAGGACATTCTAGTGCTAAACATTTAGCCAAGCAAGGTCTAATGAAAGCTATTCAAAAAGCAAAATCAGCTGGAGCAAAGCTAGATACAAAACTGGATTTTGGTCATAAAGAAATGACGTTACACGATGCTATCAAAGAATGTGGCATGACTCCAATGGAGTGTGGTTTTGAAGAACAAGCAGAAGAATCAGGTTTACTAGCAATGCTAAAGTATGTTAGCGGATTCTACAACAAAGAAAAGGGAAATTTTCCATTAGGCGGTATGCGTATCAAAATTAAATTGAAAAAAGCATTCGAAGACGGCATGTTCGAAGGTGCTACAGAAGAAGATTTAATCAAGGTATTGAAATTTATTGATATGAAAGATCCTAGCGGAGACGAACAGCAAAATGTACTGAGACTAGCAGGAGTCCAAAAACCAGAGATGGCAGTTGACGAAACTGGTAGCATGCCTGACTTTGATAGTATGATGGGTCAAATGCAACAGATGATGGGTAACATACAAAAGGACCCAGGTGCAAAGATTGCACAAACAAACACAAGTTCTGGAATGGTTAACGGCAAACCAGCTAGCTACGACGATGCAGTTGGACAAGCCAATAACATGAAATTTAAATTACCTAAATTTGGTGATGATGATACAGACGACGATGTGTTAGACTTTGGCAATCCTGATCAAATTCAACAAGTTCTACAAAGAAAAGTCGGCGGCGCTTTGAATAAAGCTCAAGGACAAGTACCTAATCAAAACATCCAATTTCCTGGAGGACAAATGAATCCAGCAGATATGATGAAGGCGATTATGCAAAAAATTAACTTCGGGAAATAAACATGAAATCTATAAGAGATTATATTAACTTAGTTACTGAAAAAGATTTAATAGCAGAAAAAGTTACGCTACCTGCTGATCCAAGTCAACCAGTACAAACACAAACTGTTAATGGTGTTACCATGAACGCTCCTACAAATGCAGTAAAAACAGGTTCAGGTGGCACAGTAAAAAGTGGCAGCGGAGCCGCAGTAACTAGCGGAACTCCTGCAGGTTCATCGGCCGGGCTTACACCAGATCAAAAGCAAAAGTTAGGCGGAGTTGATCCGCAAGACCCGTATCTTGTAAAGAAAATGTTAGGAAAAGATTCTGTACCTATAAGTTACTTTACTGATCCCGAAAGCCAACAAATTGCTAAACGTTTAGGGTTTAAGGCAACCGTAGCGGCAGCGCCAGCGGCACCTGCACAAGCACCAGCACAAGCCCAAGCACCAGCGGCGGCACCAGCACAAGCACCAACGGCAGCAGCACCGGCAGCTACACCAGATGCCGCAGCACAAGCTAGTCGAATTGCCGATAGAATGGATGCTGAAGCAGGTGCAAATACTGCCGGTACTCCAAATGCTTTTGCAAATAAAACTCGACTACCAGCTGGACAGGCCGCGCAGCCAGCGACAGAACCAGCGCCAGCAGCAGCGCCTGCAACACCGGCTGGAACACCACCGGGATCTGTTGACGATGAAGGCAACTTAATGCCAGGATTTACTAAAGATGAAAATGGCAATGTAGTAAGCGCAGGAGATCCTAATTTTGTTGAACCTGCTACTCAAGCACAAGCAACTGCTGATTGGACTGCTGCTAAAAAGAAAGAAGCTGACAAAGGACTAGCTGCTCAGGGACTAAGCGGCAATGCAGTAAATGCACAAGGTCAAGCAACAGGACTAGATGTTAGCGATGACACAGGCAAAATAAATCCAAATGTTAAGAAAAATTCCGAAACAGGAGATTTATATAACCCTGGCGCAGCCGCACCAAGTGGCCAAGCTGCCCAACCAGCTGCACCGGCTGCACCAGCTGCACCAGCTGCACCAGCTAACCGAGATGCTATGCCATTTGGTAAAGCATTTGCAGATGCTAGAGCTAAAGGTGAAAAGGAGTTCATGTGGAAGGGCAAAAAATATGCAGTAAAGATGGCTGACACCAAAAAACCAGCTGGCCAAGCTGCCCAACAAAAGACATTGCCGGGTAGAGCTGCACCAGCCGGTGGCGCTGCCAACACTATGGACTCCAGCGTTGATGCTATGGGTAATATTACCGGTCAATATGGAGTAATGCCCGAATCAACCGGTTACTCAGAATTACAAAGAATTTTGAGCATAGTAAATCATAGATAATCACATTTAGAACAAAAAAGTTCTTGCAAGACTAAATAAAAACGCATACAATAACATGTATGCGTTTTTTGTTGATAGGTTTCAACAAATAAAGGCACATAAAAAACAAAGGCTAATAAAGGAGAAAATTATGGCAACTTTGGCTGAAATTAGAGCAAAACTTAAGGCATCTGAACAAAAAGGTTCAGGAGAAAGAACAGGCGGAGATAATTCAATTTATCCGTTCTGGAATCTAAAAGAAGGTAGCGAATCCGTTCTGCGATTCTTACCAGATGGTAACACCGACAACACTTTTTTCTGGGTTGAACGAGCAATGATCAAATTGCCGTTCGCAGGCGTAAAAGGTGAATCAGAAAGCAAACCAGTAGTAGTTAATGTTCCTTGCATGGAAATGTACGGAGAAACTTGTCCCATTCTGAGCGAGGTTCGTCCTTGGTTTAAGGATCCTAGTCTAGAAGACATGGGTCGTAAATACTGGAAAAAGCGTAGTTACATCTTCCAAGGTTTTGTTGTTGAGGATGGTTTAAAGGAAACAGAACACCCTGAAAACCCAATTCGCCGATTCATTATCGGACCACAGATTTTCCAATTGATTCGTTCTGCGCTGGTTGATCCAGAATTGGAAGATTTGCCAACTGACTTTGTACATGGATTAGACTTCCGTATGAAAAAGGGTAGTAAAGGCGGTTATGCCGATTACTCTACATCAACATGGTCGCGTCGTGAGCGTCCACTAAGCGATGATGAACAAACAGCAATTAAACAACATGGTTTGTTTAATTTGAACGATTTCTTACCTAAGAAGCCAACAGATGTTGAGCTTAAGGTAATGAAAGAAATGTTCGAAGCATCTGTTGATGGTGAAGCATATGACATGGATCGTTGGGGTCAGTATTTCAAACCAGCAGGAATGAGCGCCGCAACTGGTGATCCGCAGGCTAAAACATCAAAGGCAGCAGCCGATGATTTCGAAGATGAACCTGCACCAAAAGCAACTCCTAAAGCAGAAGCACCTGCATCTAAAGCAGAAGCACCTGCAAGCACAGGCGGTGGCGATAGCCGAGCACAAGACATCTTGGCAATGATCCGCAATCGTCAAAAGTAAAACACGGCTTGGGCCTCTGCGGGTTGATCACCGTACGCCCAAGTTATCTATTTTAGGAGAATAACTATGGCTACAAAAGCCTTCGATTTATCGAAATTTAGAAAAACTTTGACTAAGTCTATTGACGGACTTAGCGTAGGATTTACAGATCCTACAGACTGGGTTAGCACAGGCAATTACGCCTTAAATTATCTTATTAGTGGTGATTTCCACAGAGGTATTCCTCTAGGTAAAGTCACGGTATTTGCGGGTGAGTCTGGTGCAGGTAAGTCTTACATTTGCTCTGGCAATATTGTTAAAAATGCACAAGCACAGGGCATTTATGTTGTCTTGATTGATAGCGAAAATGCGCTCGACGAAGAATGGCTTAAGGCACTTGGCGTCGATACTAGCGAAGACAAGCTACTCAAACTTAATATGGCAATGATTGACGATGTTGCTAAAACTATTAACGAGTTTATCAAAGAATACAAAGAAATGCCTGAAGAAACACGACCAAAGGTCTTGTTTGTAGTTGACTCGCTCGGTATGTTGCTAACACCTACTGACGTTAATCAGTTTGAAGCAGGCGATTTGAAAGGTGACATGGGTCGTAAGCCTAAAGCACTGACAGCACTTGTTCGTAACTGTGTAAACATGTTTGGTTCACTAAACATTGGACTAGTTGCCACTAATCACACATACGCTAGTCAAGATATGTTCGATCCCGATGATAAAATTTCAGGCGGACAAGGTTTTATCTATGCATCTAGCATTGTAGTTGCGATGAAGAAGCTAAAACTCAAAGAAGACGAAGATGGCAACAAGGTTTCAGAAGTAAACGGTATTCGTGCGGCATGTAAAATTATGAAAACACGCTATGCTAAACCTTTTGAAGGTGTTCAAGTTAAGATTCCTTATGAAACAGGCATGAATCCTTATAGTGGTGTTGTCGATTTGTTTGAGAAGGAAGGTTTGCTCAAGCAAGAAGGTAATAGACTCAAGTGGGTTGACCCAGAGACTGGAGAAGAGTTCAAATTCTACCGAAAAGAATGGAAAGATGATAAATTAGATATGATAATGGAAAAATTTCATATCAAACCTACAACTACCGTTCCTGAGGAGAATGAAGAACATGTTGAATGAATCTCAAATTGGTGATGTTTGGATGCTGTTTAGCGATTTCATCGAAAAGAAACAAATTGAGGCAGCAGCCGAACGCTATGTAGATCTTTTAGCAGATTATGGTGTTAGCGACCGTGTCATGCAAAGTGCTATGGGCGTTGACAGCGTACTTGACCAGGCTATAGAGTATTACCTAGATGAAGAAGACGAAGAAGACGACGACGATTATAAAGAATTAGAGTTCTAATGAGCTGGTATACAAAAATTTCAAAAGATATATCGCATATTCCTGATGCTGTTGACTTTTTTAACACTGAATTGCAAGATGCAAGGTTAGAATGTCGCATTACAGGTAATGTTGAACGAGCGGCAGCTTCGATGCCTGGAATTGTTGAACAAAGATTTAGTCAGCTTCAGGAAATTGAAGCAATTTTGGAATATTTAAATATCGAGCTCCGTCGACTTAAGAGTCAACACTTTAGAAAATACTTAGAAAACTATCAACGAGCTTTGTCCTCCAGAGACTGTGAAAAGTTTGTGGAGGGCGAAGCCGACGTTGTAGATTTTGAGAAGATTATTAACGAATTTGCTCTGTTACGCAACAAATGGTTGGGTATTACTAAAGCCTTAGACCAGAAACAGTGGCAGATTACTAATATTGTTAAGTTGCGTGTTGCAGGAATGGAAGATGCTTCTTTATAATGGCTCTTGTAACAGTAACGTGCGACCGAGATATCGAAATTGCTAGACTACAGTCCTATAGTATCAACAAATTCCTTCAAGGTCGTCACACACACTACGTTATTGTCGAAAATTCTAAAAAATCAATAAAAGAATGGGAGGACCTATTCCGACCATTATACACTAATCACACTTTAGAATTATTAGAAGCAAAAAATTTAATTTTAATTAACCATCTTCCAGGGTATATCAGGCAACAGGTATTAAAGTTTGTAATCTCTGAGAAAATTTCGGAAGAATCTTACCTTTTACTCGACAGCAAAGACATTCTATTACGAAATGTCAATCTTAACGAATGGGGATCGCCTGAAGGAAATAATTTAATTTACAAGCCGTTACAAGGCTCTGTAAAATTACAAGACGTAATGGCTCCAGAGTTGCAAATTTATTTTAATTTTGCAAATTTATGTCAAAAAGTTACCGGTTCCACTACTCCTAGCTGGTTTTGGGCTCCGGCAACTCCATTTCGCTGTAAAACTTCAAACGTCAAAAAACTTTTACAATCATTAGACATTAATCGTGTATTTGATCCTTATGTGACAAACATAAAAGAAGTAAGCGAATTTATCTTATATCGATACTTTAGTGATTTTGCCGAAGATTTATCAAATATTAATGAAAATTGTTGGAGCAATGGCAATAACACTAAATTTATGTGGCCCAATGCTGATATTGATATCGATTGTTCAATCATTAAAAGTGATTTTTATAAAAGTGTATCCTTTCATCGATGGTACATTGCTAACAATGCAAAAAGAATTGAAAAAATTGAACAGGTATTAGTAGACCATATCTGTTTGAATCCAGAATTAGTAAAAACTGCTTTTAACCCTGTTTTTTGGACACACCATACACGGCACGAAAGAGGCAGTACCTTATTTGATCATTTTGATCTCGGATACCGTCTTGAGTAATACCGGTTGACAATTATAAAAAATCATTTATAATAAAGCTATGTTAACTATCGATCATTTTTTTACAAATTTTATAGCTTCTGGCGAGCCGTCACCGGAAAGTTTAGTTACAACACGCGACTTCAAGGTTTTAACAAGTCTACATTCTTCTTTAAAGCAGGGAAATTTTCTTACAGCTAATCAAGGAGATCTGTTGGTTAGAATTTTAACAGAAAATAAGGAAAAAATTCTAACGCACTATAAAAATTTAGAAGAAGTTTTAGAGTTAGGCCTGTGGTCAAAGCCTTTTAGAATTATCGAAGTTGTCAGGAAAATTTACTTGTCTAGTAATGCTGAAAAAGATGCAAAGATCATTGTAGAATTTACGTTTTCCAGTAGCATACGAAAGATCATGCAAGAAATTACGAAAAAAATTACAGGGCTAGAACCGGTTACTAATGGAAAATTATACATTGCCGACCTAGATGAAAAAAATATTGTATTGTTAGTAGAATCTCTTAAACCTTATAAATTTTCAGTTGACGAAAAATTAATAGAATATTACAATACCATAAAATCTTGGAAAAAAGAGGAAATTTTTAGTCAGTACAATATTAGCTCAATTGACAACAAAAATTTTCAAAATGCTATTACAGAAGATTTAGGTTTAGAAACTCCATTAACACAGGCAATCATTAATGATAGGCGAATACGTTATCAATATTTTTGTGACCCTATTGAAACACCTAAAAATTTAACCGAAGAAATCGCAATGCGTGAAAAATCTGTTTTCTGGATAGGAAAAAATAATCATTCGTTGGAAGAAATATTCAAGTCGTTAGTAGAGCTAAAAAGGTTTCCTTGCCTAGTTGTTTTTGAAGGAAATAATGAAAATCAATGCTTTGAAGACCTTCAAAATTTGACCGAAAATTTGGAAAAAAACGGAATTTTTGAAGGTGTAGGAATATACTTTAGACTTGATAATAATGAAGACGGAAGAAAATTTAATCAACATATTTCTGAAAAGAAATTTAACTGCCCTGTTGATAAAGAAACAAAAATAGTCGGTGTACAAAATGGAAAAATTCCTAAATTTTTGCTAAAAACTGATTGGAAACCAATGAGTATAATTGCATTGAACCACAATTTAAGAAATAACAAAACTAGTTCGTATGCTTTATCTTGCGACCTAATAATTTATTATTCAGAAAAAGAACCAATCCTAGTATGACAGTAAAATTAATCATAAAAGACGAAGTTAACATTAAACTAGAAGGACTTTCTCTTGATGTCCGTAAGAAACTTGTGGCAAATTTTAAGTACGAGGACCCGACTGCAAGATACAGACCTGCGTATAAATTAGGACGCTGGGATGGCACGGTCAGCCTGTTTGGTTTAGGCGGTGTTGGCTATTTGAATCAACTAGAAAAAGTATTAGGCATACTAGATGCTTGTAATGTAGAAATTGATGAAATTGAAGATTTGCGAAAATCTTCAAAAATTTCATTTGAAAAAGTTACAACCACATACTGGGCCGACCAAGGCAAAGTTTGGCCTAAAGGTCATAGATTCGAAGGTCAACCTATCGTACTAAGAGACGACCAAGTAGAGATTGTTAACAGATTCTTTGAGCATACGCAGGCATTACAAGAAGTAGCTACAGGTGCCGGTAAGACTATCATGACTGCAACACTAGCCCATTGCGCTGAAAAATATGGTCGTACAGTAACCATTGTTCCTAACAAGGATCTTGTTACACAAACCGAAGAAGATTTCCTTAATGTTGGTTTAGATGTTGGTGTGTATTTTGGAGATCGTAAAATGATCGGTCATACACACACTATTTGCACTTGGCAAAGTCTTAATGTACTAGACAAAAAATCTAAAAATTGGGACTTAGAAGAGGCATTGAGTTTGGCAGAGTTTTTGTACGGGGTAGAAACAGTTATTGTTGACGAAGTACATATGGCCAAAGCAGATGTATTGAAAAACTTGCTAACACACAACCTAGCTAACAGTCCTATTCGCTGGGGATTGACTGGTACTGTTCCTAAGGATGCATTTGAAGCAGAACCAATCTTTGCCAGTATTGGACCAGTGGTAGGCGGCATCAAAGCACACGAGTTACAAGAGCTCGGAATTCTTAGCAATTTACACGTAAATGTAGTACAATTAGTAGATCTACCAGAATTTAAATCTTATGCAGAAGAGTTAAAGTATTTGGTAACTAATAAAGATCGAATGCAATATATAGGCAAATTAATTAAAGGTGTAGCAGAGTCGGGTAATACGTTAGTTCTAGTTAATAGGATTGACACAGGCAATATGCTAACAGAAATGTTAGAAGATACAACTTTTATTTCGGGCGAAGTAAAAGGATCAAAACGTAAAGAAGAATATAAAGAACATGCAACTAGCAATGAAAAGATTACTGTGGCGACTTATGGTGTGGCCGCTGTTGGTATTAACATTCCTCGGATTTTTAATCTGGTCCTTTTGGAACCCGGAAAGAGCTTTGTCCGCGTTATACAATCAATTGGGCGAGGCATTAGAAAAGCAGAGGACAAGGACTTCGTCCAGATATGGGACATCACTTCGACCTGTAAGTATGCCAAGAGGCATCTTACTCAGAGGAAGAAATTTTATAAGGATGCGAAATATCCGTTCTCGCTTGAAAAGACAGATTGGCAATAACTAAACATGTTTTTTAAAAAGAAAAAAATAATCTTAGAAGCATACGCCCCAGTAGGCGATTTAATAGATTTATTTCCAGTTGTCGAATCACGAAAATGTATTCCTAAATGGTATCATAATTTACCTTCAGGAAATAATGTTGTTAATGTTAGGAATTGCTTTGGATTAAAAGATCTGTATAATAAAGGCGTTATTATTCCGCTATGGGCAGATCACGAGATTACAATTGATCCTGTGAAAGGTATTGACGTTCTTACCGGAATGCAGTCCACTATGCAACCAGTAGTATCTCATGATTTGGCAGAACAAGCTAGTGGGGCATGGCCAGGTTACATTAATATTAAATTTAATAGCCCGTGGTTATTCTGGTGTAACGAGCCTATACCATGGGTATGGACACAACCTGTGTGGTGGCAAGAAGATCCACAACAATTAACACTGGTAACTGGTGTTGCCGAGTTCAGAGGACAACACGATTCGAATGTAGCTACCATTGTAAAGATGCCGCAACAAAAACAAGTATTAAGGGTAAAGGCCGGTTTGCCAATGGCCCAGCTTATACCATTGACAGAAGAACCCTGGGAATTAAAAACTATGGTTATGACCAAAGAAATTTTTGATAAAAAATTTGCTCACTGGGAATTTTCTTTAAATCCAAAGCTGCGTTATCCAAAAATAAGAAACATAATTAATAGGAAGACATAAAGTATGCAGATACTAACATTAAACAACGAAACTTTTTCATTAAATAATCTTCCAGACGAAGTAGATGAAAATACAAGATTTGCAGTATTAGACAACTCAGATCCTAAAGAACCTGATTTCTTTTTCATGCCATTAATATTCTTAGAAAGTTTTAATGCACCTGCAATGGTTTTACGAATAGGTGAAGACGAAGTTACTATGCCTATTGACTGGTGTATTGCAGTCGGAGATAGCAGTAGTGCCAATGATATTGAAATACTTCCGTTAACTAGTTTAAATGATCGGGGTTTTGAAGCATTAGTATTCAATCCGTTAAGTAGTTTTAGAGTTGAATTTAAAAAGATTGAAATTGTAAATTTTTATAATGATGTCAAGTGGTACTTTCCTAAGATGAAAAACGGACAACTTCTTGCTACTCCTACTAGATTTGGAGAGAAACCGGATTGTGTATATTTTGTCAAAGAGATTTCAAGACAAAGCGAAATTATTCAATTAGATAAAATACTGTAATGGGAACTCTCAAACCCGGTGCTACTTATATCTACGAACGAGCGGGCGGGATAACATACGCTCGTGAATTTGGTTCAAAGGAACGCAAAGCCATTGGATGGGATTACAGCGTAGGTGAAGCAGCCATGGATGAAATGTGGAAGGATATTCGGTTCCAAGCACATTCCAATCCCTCTTTACAAAAAGCACTTGATCGTGCTATAATGATATACAAATTAAGTAAGGATAAAGTAAAATGACACTAGCAGTTGCGTATTTTCAGCCAGTTATAATGGCCATGGACGATGTTGCTCCACCAGAATTTAGTAAAATTTTTAATTTGGCAGAACAATTGCATGGGCACCCAGAGTTAAATGATTCCGGTGATCCTAATATTAGTATTCGTGGAGGGCAACAGATACAAGTGTATCCTAATGAAATTAACTACGATGCAAGTTGGCTTGTGAGATACTTAGAATCAATATGCCAGGGTTACATGGATCTTGTTTCTGCCCAGAGTGCCGCACAAGAATTACAATTTGTAAAACCTAAAATTATAAGCATCTGGACTATTAGACAGTTCGCCGGTGATTACCAAGAAATGCACACCCACCCGTTGGGAAATATCAGTGGTAATATTTACATAAGTGTGCCCGAACTCGATAACACAGGCAGACCAAGCGACTGTCAAATTAATTTTAGACTCCCCCATGTTAAAGATGTTGGAAAGTTTATTATGAATGATACCTGGAAATTTACTCCAGCCGCCGGAAAAGTTATTGTATTTCCTAGTTACTTACCCCATGTTGTTTATCCATGGAAGGGCGAAGGTCACAGGACAGTTATGGCATTTGATTGCAAATTGGTTCCAAAAGATGAGCAAAACACCTGAACTATCTACCAAAGAAGTTATAAGCATGGTTGACCTCGGAGTCAGCGAACTATGGGATGCATTAGATGACTCTCAGAGAAAAGAATTAAAAAGTAAACTCTTTTTAATGAACAGATACATTAGCGTAGTTGGCCGCCCAAAAAACAAACCTATGCCAACTACCGAACAACAACAACATTTTGTTGTGTTTGTCAACGAACGTTTTAACAAACACTGGAATACTTTGCAAAAAGATCATCCTAAACTATTATGGATGTTGTTGTGTTCTTGTAGTTACAATAAAAAAGAACAATTCTTGCATGAATGGATTGGTTTCAAACCTAAGGAAAATAGTCTAAATAAAAAAATAAAATTTTTAGCAGAAATTTATCCCAACAGAAAGATGCAAGATATCGAAGTGCTGTCCGAACTCATAACAGATAAAGAATTAAAAGAATTAGGTCGAAGATACGGGTTAGATGAAGCAACACTGGCTAAGAAACTTAAATGATGGCACTAGCAGAACAACCTTTTTCGTGTGAATATTGTGGCACCAAATTTAGTAAAGAAAAAACTTTATTTGTGCATGTATGCGAACAGAAACGACGTGCATTAGCCAAAACAGAAAAACATGTCGTAGTGGGTTACGATGCTTTTAATCGATTTTTTAAATTAGTAAACAAAAATAAAACTGAAAACAAAAGCTACGAAGAATTTTGTAAAAGTCCGTATTATAACGCATTTGTAAAATTTGGAAGTTTTGTTAGCAATGTAAATCCGTTATACCCAGACAAATTTATTGACTATGTAGTATCAAGCGGAGTTAAACTTGACCATTGGTGCAGAGAAGAACTATACGAAAAATATGCTTTAGATTTAATCAAGACAGAAAATGTTGAGACTGCATTGCAGAGAAGTATAAGTCACATGTTAACATGGGCTGAAGCCAATAATGCACAATGGAATCATTATTTCTTATACGTTAGCTTGAGCAGAGCAGTATACGACATAAAGGACGGAAAGATAAGTCCATGGATCGTACTTAATAGTAAAAGTGGTAGAGATTTACTACAGAAACTCAGCGATGAACAGCTTGCGGCAATAAGTAATATTATAGATGTTCCTTTCTGGACTAGTAAATTTAAAAAACTGCCCGCAGATGTTGAACTAGTAAAGCAAGTTGTTAAGGAATCAAAAATATGACACCAGATGAAAAATCAATACACGTTACTCCTAATTTAGATGCTTTACAGTTAGGTTTAGAAATTCTTGTTAGTGAAGAAGATAATTCTGTTTATGTAAAATTTACAGGATTCGAAACAATTGAAGAAGCAGATAATTATGCAAATATGCTACAAGAAAATTTGCCGTTAATGCTTTTTGAATCCGAAATAAAGCATTAATATGTTTAGAAAGTTAAAAGACGGCGCCGAGGTACCTGAGCTTTCCGAACCGGTAGTCTTGACAATAAAAACAAAATGTCCAGAAAAATGGGTGCTTCTTGACAAAGAGACTGGCGAAGTGTATACTCCACATACAACCCCAGGGCCGTTACAATGGAAACGAATAGAAACTAAAGATGCCAGATATTGATATAGATTTTGCCGATAGAGATTTAGCATTAAAACATTTTAAACATGTTGCCGCCTCTATAAAGGAAAATAGTACTTTTAAAAAGCACAATACTGGCATTTATTGTACTTCTATTCCGTACAATCCGTTTACAGGAATAAGTACACTTGATTATAAAGAAGCAGAAGATAGAGGTTACTTTAAATTAGATTTTCTAAATGTAGGTGTGTATAAAGGTATTAAAAATAGAAAACATCTTCTTGAATTAATGAACCAGGAGCCGATATGGGATTTACTTTTACAAGACGAGTTCGTGAATCTGTTATTTCATTTAAACGGGCATGGGACGGTACTGAGGAAGACCTGCCCTACTTCCGTGGAACAATTAGCTGCGGTCCTCGCTATGATCCGGCCAGCCAAGAGACACTTGATTGGTCAGGATTGGACGACGATCATGAAGGAAGTTTGGACCAAACCAGAGACTGGTGAATATCATTTTAAAAAGGCACATGCCATTGCCTATGCACACGTTGTAATTGTGCAAATGAATTTAATTTGCGAACAGATAAGTTACGGTTATAGTTAACTTGTTCTACGTATTAGTTGAACACTTTTTCTTTTTACACGTTTTATATTAAGGTTAAGTAGGTTAACAACAGGTCCTAATATAACCCTAACATCTTTGCTATTAAATGTTTTTATAGCATAGGAAAACGGATGGATCTGGTCCCTACAAAATATACTAATAGGAAATTGTCGGTTACTTTCCCACCACCAGGTTTCGCCTATTTCTAAAAATATTTTAGTTTCTTCGGGCGTTTTGATTGCGTTTAAATCGTAAAAACTGGTAACATATTGATCTTGGTTGATTATAATACCAACGTATTCATTTTCACCGTAGTTTAGTACTGAAATAAACGGGAGATTTTGTGTAATGTTATCTCTTAATTTAACCATAAATATACAATGAGGGTCTATCCAAATGCAAAAAATTTCAAGTTATTTATATCCGAATAGAGTTAACCTATTAATTGATTTGGCTGGATTTAATGTGGAGCATACAAACGTGTATCAAAGAATCGTTAAAATCTATAATGGCGTCGACAATACAATAGAATTTGATATTAAGAACGCCGACCAAAAAAGAATAGAGTTGTTATCTAGCCCAGTTATTTCCGGTATAGAAATGAACGTCATGGATGCTAGCGGGCAAGCATTGCCCAACAGCCCTTATACTGTAACACCTCATCCAACTATCAAAGGAATTGCTAGTGTAACTATACCACAAGAAGATCTAGCAGAATTATCCGACCAGTATCTAACTTTTAGTGTAACTGCTAGTAAAGATGGAAGAGATGTTATACTATATGGCGACAGTCGTTTTGGTGCATTAGGTACTATGGAATTAGTTGGTAGTGCTATGCCTGTATTCCGAGACGACAAAGTCTACGATAGCTTTCAAGCAGAAATTGATTTGAAAGGAACCCCAACATATCATAGTAGTGCTATACCCGCTAAGTTCTATGAAGCAGTACCTACAGAAACTATGAGCTTTAGTGTTAAACTAACTGGATTCACCGGCAGCGTTTGGATAGAAGCAACAAAGAAAACCACTATTAATCTTGAAGCATTCAAAGGTGCCGATTTTTTACATTCTTATACTTTTGATGACTTTACTGGTACTTGGGATAAAACTGTTAATACAGAAGGATATCAATATTTTAGAGTCGGTTATTCGACTCCCCTGGCAAACGGTATTGGTTCTAGCTATAAGGTAACTTTAAATAATGGCAGTTATGATGTAACTATAAAATCGGGCGGCACCGGCTATGCGGTAGGTAGTAAAATTAAAGTGCTAGGAAGTTTACTTGGTGGTGTTGACGTAATTAATGATTTGATTATTACTGTTGCTCAAGTTGATAGTTCCAGTCATATTATACCAAGCAGTTACAGCCAAAGTTCGACTACACAAATAACTTGGACTGGAACCGCAGTTGCCGGCAACCAAACTTATGTAGTTACTGGAACTAATCTTACCGGGTCTGTTGACAAAGTAACAGTAAGCAGTTAAAATAAGGCATGAGCCTTATCTCAGATACATTACTGCAATACTTACCTGGAAAACGTAAGCAAACCCCCAGCGGATGGATTAGTTTCAACGCACCCTGTTGCGATGATAAAAGAAGTCGCGGCGGCATGATTTTGAACGCTGGAGATGCAGTAAGTTACCACTGCTTTAATTGCCAATTCAAAGCCAGTTGGCAACCTGGTAGACAAATTAGCCAAAAGATGAACAAGCTCATGCGGTTACTCAACGTGCCCGATGATGTTATTAATCAACTAAGGCTAGAAGCACTACGTCTAAATGAAAACTCAGATGTCCAGTTAAGATCTATTATTCCAACATTTGATGAACGAGCGTTGCCTATGGACGCAAAAAGTTTAGAACAATGGAGTAGTTGGATTGAACTACAGGGTTGGGAAAACACTGACCAAAGTCTTATAGATGTTTTTTGTTATCTAAGAAACAACAGAGGATTAGATCCTTATGATTATCCTTACTATTGGACTAACAAAGTAGGATTTAAGAATCGTGTTATAATTCCTTTTTTCAAAGATAACAAGATTGTAGGCTGGACTGCTAGAGCAACAAATGAAGGTGGTACGCCTCGTTATCTTAGCGAACAACAACCGGGTTACGTGTTCAATTTAGATAGGCAACAGACAAACGAGCGGGCGTTCGTAATTGTTTGCGAAGGACCGTTTGATGCGCTAAGTATTGACGGGTGTGCATTGCTAGGTGCAGAGATAAAAGAAAGCCAAGATTGGTTGCTTAAACAATTAGGGCGAGAGATTATTCTGGTACCCGACAGGGATCACGAAGGTCCTAAAACAATCGAGCAAGCAATAGAACTTGGTTGGAGTGTAAGTATGCCCGAATGGCCTCCGGGCGTTAAAGATGTTAACGATGCTGTAAAAAAACTTGGAAAATTAACTGTACTTTATATGATCAAACAGTCTGCAGAATCGAACAGTCTTAAAATACAGTTAAGGGCTAAACAATGGTTTAAGGATATAACATGAAAACAATTATTAATTTTTTACTTAAACCTTGGCGTTGGTATAAAGAACGCCAAGAGTTCAAACGTAGATTAGAAGAGCTACGTAAAAGAGACCCGTTTATTTACAAATGAATATCTGGGGAATTAATGCTCTTAATCACGGCAGTAGTCTTGCTGTGTTCGACGGGCCAGGCGGAAAGCTAAAGCATTGGGAATTCTGTCCTAGTGATGAATTAGATTCAAATTTAATACGTCAATTTTTAACCAGCGGCGGCCCTGATCATATCTACTGGTATGAGAATCCGTGGGTTAAGAAAACTAGACAACTGTATGCAAAACAATACGAAACAGCATTTGACATGTCTGTAATGCCCAAGCATTATCTCAAACGTGCAAGACTAGACTATGCACAACTACATTATACTCCTCATCATGGTAGTCATGCCGCTGCTGGTTATTATACTAGTCCATTTAATCATTGTGCTATTGTAGTTCTAGATGCAATAGGCGAATGGGACTGTGCCAGCATCTGGGAAGGACGTCACGGCGAAATGAAGAAAGTATGGAGCAGGAGATACCCACATAGTTTAGGTCTTCTTTATAGTGCATTTACTAAACTAGTCGGTCTTGAACCAATTAAACAAGAACACTTGTTCCAGAAAATGAGCGATAATGGTGATCCTGATAGATACTATACAGATGTACTAGATTACATACTGCCAACTGTAAAATTACAAAAAAATCTACATAGAGGTGTGTTGGATTGGCCCTATCCTATTAGTAACCTACAAGATCAATGCGACATAGCTGCCGCAGTACAGTCAGTATTCGAGCGCAACATTGAGAATGTAATGCACTTGGCTCAGCGACTAACCAGTGCAGATTGTTTAGTTTATATGGGCGGCTGTGCTATGAATTCAAAGGCCAACCGGAACATAGTAGAACCTATGTGGAAATACATTTGGAGTTTGCCCATGCCAGGCGATCCTAGTAGTGCTATTGGTGCAGTATTGTATCACACCAAGCATAGAGAATGGGACTATAAATGGCAGACTGTCAAACATATTGAAATTAAAACTTAAAGAGTGTATACTAGACAAATGAAACAGAATGTAGATTACGGATACGATATACAAAAACTATATTTGGAAATGATGTTGGCAGATGCTGCCACGTTTGTACGTTGCCAAAGCATTTTTGATCACAAACTATTTGATCGCAGACTACAGGTATCTGCTGAGTTTTTGAACAAGTATGTTGAGGAAAACAGCGTATTGCCCACGCCAGATATTATCAATGCAGCCACTGGCAGCGACTTTAAGATTACACCTGACCTGCGCGAAGAACACTTCGATTGGCTGCTCAATGACTTTGAAACTTTTACACGCCACAAAGGACTTGAACGTGCTATTTTAGAAAGTGCTGACTTGTTGGAAAAGGGCGAGTATGGTCCAGTGGAAGATAAAATCAAGGCAGCAGTACAGATTGGTCTACAGCGTGACTTGGGCACTGACTACTTTAATGATCCCCGAGCACGTCTAATGAAGATCAAAGACAAAAACGGACAGGTCAGCACAGGTTGGAAAAGTGTCGACGACAAACTGTTTGGCGGATTTAATCGAGGGGAACTTAATATCTTTGCTGGAGGATCGGGTGCGGGTAAATCGTTATTCCTAGCTAACTTGGGATTGAACTTTGCTCTAACAGGCATGAATGTAGTTTACTTGACCTTAGAACTTAGCGAAGAACTGGTATCCATGCGTATGGATGCTATGGTAACTGGCATTGCTACTCGTGACATTTTCAAAAGTTTAGATGACGTTGAAATGAAAGTTAAGATGATTGGCAAGAAGTCAGGGCAGTTCCAAGTCAAGTATATGCCTTCGGGAAAAACAGCCAACGATATTCGTGCTTACTTGAAAGAGTATGAAATCAAAATGGAACGTAAGGTTGACGTTCTATTGGTAGACTATTTGGACTTGTTAATGCCCATGGGCCGTAAGATTTCAGCAGAAAACCTCTTTGTTAAAGACAAGTATGTGAGTGAAGAACTGCGTAACTTGGCCATGGAAAAGAACTGTGTGTTTGTCACTGCGGCGCAGTTGAACCGAGGTGCTGTGGAAGAAGTTGAGTTTGATCACAGTCACATTTCAGGCGGCTTATCCAAGATTCAAACAGCGGATAACGTGTTTGGTATCTTTACCAGCCGTGCCATGCGTGAACGCGGACGTTATCAAATCCAACTAATGAAAACACGTAGTAGTAGTGGTGTTGGACAGAAAATTGATCTAGAGTTTAACATTGATACACTACGCATCACTGACATGGAGCAGGAAGAAAGCTATGGCAGCGGCGCAGCCAGCGCAGGCAGTCAACTACTGACACAGATTAAAAATCGTTCAACTGCACAGGGTGAAGCACCGGCCTCTGGTTGGGAACGAGCCACACCCAAAGAAGGTTGGAGTTTGGAAACACCTAAGGTGCAGGCACAGGTTGAAAGTTCGAGACTGCGCCAACTGTTAAACAATCTAGACCAAGACGAAGTCTAATGGATGAAGTACTGCTATTTCCCACAGTGATACATCAGCATGATCTAAAAGGTCATAAAGATTTTGCACGATTAGCCGACCTAGCCCTGCACATGGAATACGAACGGGTTAGACTGTTAGCAGCCACTACTTACCCAAATCGCCAGGGCTGGCCTGGAGGCATACTGGGGCATCCAGACCTTAGGGATCTACGTGAAGACTTAGAACAGGCAGTTGATGTGTGGGCCAAGACTGTGGGCTGTAGACCCTTGTATATAAATCACAGCTGGCTCAATCGGTATGATCCGGGCGACAGAGTTGAACGGCACAGACACGAACACAGCATAGTTTCAGCAGCCTTGTTCGTTCACACACCACCGGGATCATGCAGTCTCAGAGTTCACAGTCCTATTGAACAGTTACGCATGTTTGAGCTTAGTACACACACAACTTTCTATAATGAAAATTTCCATGAGTTTCTAGCTGAGCCGGGCCGTTTGATCATTTTCCCCAGCTGGCTAGCACATGACAGTCTGGACAACCAAGCCCAGGGCAGAATGACTTTGAGTTTCAATACTCAGTATCGAACCTAGAACTTGGGGCTTTTTCCGTGGAACGGATAAGTACGTATATAATGCTGGAGAACAATCATGGAGTTTGTGCGTGTCAAGGATATTAATCATCCTATTACTAGAGTCATCAAAGATGATCCAGTACGACCGCACATTCCTCTTGAACAGCGTATAAATGAATTTAGCGAAATAATGGCCTTAACTGACACGGACGACCGTGTACTGGCAGTGACCTGTATGGCTTGGTTGGGTGATATTCCTTCCACAGAACAAGACCTCGAAACCATGCCCAAACAATGTAGCATAGCAGTATTCTACACCATTTGGAGTTACAGTCCAGGTGCAGGTGCTGAACTGCTACGTCAGGCCAGCCAACGACTCTTGGCCGAATGGGGCGATCAAATCCGGGGCATAGTCACACTGAGCCCACCGACAGAACTGGCACGACGCTTTCATTTGAAAAACGGTGCTAGAGAATATCGCCGCAATGAAACCACAGTAAATTATGGTTATTATCTAAAGGACACAAATGCTAGCTTGGTCACTACGCACACCACAAGAACAACTGCGACAGAGATTTAACATTTATGCAGTACTGGGCGGAGTATTTCAGCCTAGAGAATGTAGACAAATTATAGACCTAGTTCTGGCACGAGAAAAGAGACACTCGGCCAAGGTACATCAAGAACAGGAAGTTGCCTACTTGGATTCAGTACGCCGAGGAGACGTCTGTTGGATGGATCCCACGGTAGAGGACTATCGCTGGATCTATGAACGCTGTACTGCGGCAGTACAACAGGTCAATGGCGTGGACTGGCGTTTTGATTTGGACTATATAGATCCTCTACAGTTTACCTGCTATGATAACACGGGAGATTTTTTTGGTTGGCACATAGACAATGCCAGTCAGGGCGACAACAGCTATCGCAAACTGAGTTTTAGCATACAGTTATCACAGCCACAGGCCTATGAAGGCGGCGAATTGGAAATACTCACGGGCTTGGAGCCACAGCCAATGCCTAGAGAGCAGGGCACATTTATAGCCTTTCCTTCAGTGATCACACACAGGGTTACACCCATAACACGTGGCAAACGCTACAGTCTAGTGGGTTGGTGTACAGGTCCACAGTTTAGATAAGAATCGCGAAGCGCAGCTAGAAACCAGGCTGCGCGACAGCGCAAGCGCGAAGCAAAACCGGTTAAGCAAAAATTAGCCAAATTATCTGCTAGTATAATGACAAATTTCCCAGGCAGTAAATACTGTATGCCCAACATATACTATTTGCCTGAGTATCATGAATTTGAGTATGTGGCTCGTGTGCCCTGGCCCAAGATCATGACCAATTGGCAGGAAGATTGGATCAACAGTATTGATACACTGGAATCATGGCTTAATCAGTACACAGGCCCACATTGGGTAGAATGGGCTTACAGTCAACAGCAGAACCAATGTTATTGGGAAGCCTGTGTTGCGTTTCGAAGAGATCGAAACCGTATGTTATTCTTGCTTACTTGGAGTTGATGTCACGGATCCAACACTCGTAGTATGGATCCCAAGCAAAGCCTCGTGGTGGTGACATGGGATTAAACAACCATGGATGCGTAAATGGGTTTTGCTCTGGATGCGGATGTACTTCACGATAACGCTGTTCAATATAGCTTAAAGCACGAGGATCAGTATATTCGTGTGCCATAGGACCTTCGTATATGGGTTCTTGCTCCGACTTCTTAAAACGGACTTCAAATGGTTTAGCCATAGCGATAAGTTTCCTTTTGAGTGTAGTAAACATATATTTATAGTGTTGAAATGGGTCCTAGCACCAAAAAAAACTGTACGCAAAAAATTTGGGAGAAGTACTTAGAGTTCTGGTGGGGTCAGTTTTAGCGTAAGTATTCAGCATAGTAAGCTAGAGCCGCTAAAAATGCCACAACAATGACCCATGCCCAAGCACTTACGGCTGAGTCCTGATTGTCTATGGGATACCATATATCACGGTCCGGATCATAGCGATACCAGCGTCCACGGATCTGTTCAGTTTGCGTATACAGTTCATTCATACTGTATATATGCGGCGAGGGTCTACAGGGTAAAAAAACGTGGCTGCGAAAAATTTAAAATAAAAGTACTTATAGATTCGGGGTGGTGATTTTACACCTATGGGTGAATTTTGCATGCGCTGTTGCGTAAAAACAACAATTTATAAAAATACATGCCGGCCCCCCTCCACATCAATCAAAAAAAATCCCCGAACCAGTCGGGGATTTGAAAAAGGTCTTGCCGGGAGCGAATCGGACTTATGGGACCTTTTGGGGACCAGTTACCGGGAGCGAATCGTTGGCTGGTCCAGTGCGGCTCTCGGGCCGCTTACTCTTAACGGTTACGCATACAGGTAACCTCTACTACAGCACGCCAGTTGTTGGGCATGCTACGGCGTATGTCTGCTACCTTAAGCACCATACGCAAGCTCAGCTCACGCATACGCTTACTATTGTCTGCAATGAAGTCTACCACTTCAGCCTTAGCTGTATCACTAAGCTCGTAGTCATCCAGCATGCCTGCATCACGTACAACCTGACGGATGCGTAGAAGCTTCTCACGCTCTGTGTCAATAGTCAAGTCCAAGTAGTGGCAACGGCTTTCCAATGCTTCCAAGTGATCGCGCAGCTTCTTTGAGCGCACGTTGTCGAACTTGATATTGGTAATAAAGATAGCACCGCCCTTGAACTCAAAGCTGTTGGGCACACCTTCTGAGCGCAGGAGCCTGCTGTCAGTGTTCCAATGGATGGTACGCTTCTTACTGCTGTCCAGAGCTGCCTTGAGAATGTTCAAGCTCAAGTCGTCCAGCAATACGCTGTCACAGTCGTCAAACACAAGGATTGACTTCTTGTCCGAGAACTCATAGAGCTTTGAGTACAAGCCAATGGCACTCATTGCGCCCTTGACAATCTCGTACTTCTTCAGCTTCTTGTCGTCAGCAACATCGGCGAACACATCGTGCTTGCTTAGTACTTTCTCCACGCCAAAGCTCTTGCCCACACCCGGAGGGCCCGATACAATCATAGCACGTACATCGCCCTTCTTGACTGCACGAGTCATGTCTTCCAGGATCTCAAAACGTTGTCCCAGACGCTCCATAATCTGCTCGTCTGTTTCCTTGCTGAGGTCTTTCTCAACTGGATCCTGTACAAGGCTCTTGGTGTCGGACTCAATCTGCTTGAGTGCTGCCAGTGTCATAACCTTGTTCTTACTGCCTAGGGGTCTACCCATTTGTCGCTCCTTACTGTTTGTTGAAGTATCTATTATAAGGCCTTGCGGCCCTTTTGTCAATCCAATCGGCTACCTGCGTAAGCTTCGAAGCCATACTTTTGAAAGACATTTGCGGCGGCTTCTGCACCCGCTTCCAGAGTGTCTACGTTCTGCACGGGCATGCCACTGGGATTCCAAATTTGAAATGCTTTGGTGTAGTCTTGACGCACACCAGCGGCTTTGAGCATCTTGCCCAGTTTGGTGTTGCCTTTGACCCGGTAGATGTTGACCCAGGCAAAGCCACAGGCGTACTGGTCACGACCGCCCAAACGGGTTTGGAAAAAGTCCAGAGCAGCCTTACGAGCTGCCTCTTGTGCTTCACGTACGATTTCGTTGACCTGCTCTTGAGTGTAGTTTGCAGACATGTTTCGCTCCTGTTTGCGTTGTTGAAGTGTTTATTATACAGTCTTTAGACCCAGCTGTCAACCATCATGACAGGCTTTTTTAGGGCTCGTTTTACAAAATCCTCGGGCTCATCATCGCAACGGACCATAATAAAGCCCATGCTCTCCACAAGGTCCACTTCGCAGATCTGTACGTCTATACCTGCGGCTTCCAGGGCCGTGTTCATCTTAGTTAGTGCATAACGGACACCTGCGTCAAAGGCCGCGTATTCGCCTTCTGCGGTGTCTTCAAAGTCAAAGTGGTTCTCCATGACATCCACGTACTCTTGACCGTCTGCAACGATGAACTTGCCAATCTTCTTCCAGGCCCGCTGGTCCATGCTGTCAAAATGGTCACAGGCTTCGTTCAGGTCAAAGCTGGCGAACTTGTCATAGTTTACTTTAGTCATTTGGGTCGCTCCCTGTTGTGTTAATATGTATGTATTATATACTCAAATGAAAGACCCGTCAACCTCTAGGGTCTTTTGGCGTTGTGTTTCTGCAACACATTGAAGCTCAGCATTGATGCTGGCTAGGCTGTAGGGATCTGCCAAATCGCAGTAGCGTTCCCATTCGTACTCGAACTCCATGATGTCTTCAGCTGTCATGTCTTCGGGATAAATCACAACCACTCCTTGTAGTCACCAAATTCTTCGTTGTCATCGTAGCCTGCATTGTAGGCCACAACCTCGTCAGGAGTCATGTCCTTGTAGGTGACACGCTCGGATTGATAGCTGTCACCACGGAAGAAGTGTGGGTTACGACCACGACGGTAGTAGCTGTCTGCCGATCCACGATCGTAAGGCCCACCGTGGCGGGTATCAATCTGAATATGCTCTCTAATCATACAGTCTCCTTTTGCTTGTTGCTGACTTCTTGCTCTTGCTTCTTAGCGGCACGAACCATGTCGTCTATCAGGACCTTCTGAGCCCGCTTGGGCAAGAGTGGCACAAGGCTAACTATCACACTCTGTAGATAGCCTGCTTCAAAAGCATGACCACCATAGTTTTCACGAGCGGCTTCGCTGAATGCCTTGAGCACCAGGCTCATTGTATCTTGGTTGTCTGTAGTCCACATACCCATTTTGCGCTCCTTGTTTGTTTACTGTAGCCTTAATTATAGCGTCTTTTGGTAACCCTGTCAACCGAAAGGTTATTTGCTATAGAGCCACCGGCGAAACCTAGTCGATACAGTCGTTGCAATATTCACGCCAATGATGACAATAACCAATACAGCAATAAGAATTTCAAGCATCATGTACTCCTTATTCTACAACCAGCTCGTTGGCCGGGTAGCGGATCTGGCCCTCGTACTCCAGCTGATCGCGCTCGAACTCTGTAAGGTAGTCGTCGGCAACCACTTCCCAACCAATGATGTGCTCGCGGTAGAATTCGTTGTCCTGCTCGACTTGGCTGCGGAGAGCCATGACGAACTCTGTGACACGGTTGAAGTCTTTAAAGTTCTTAACCACATAGTCGCCGCCTCCTTTGGCTTTCCAGCGGTAGCCATAGTTCTCATAAACTTGGGTTTGGATTAACAGTTTAGCCATTTGGTTCGCTCCTAATTGCTTACTATGAACACAGTATAGCACAATTCAATACCCAAGTCAACCGAATGGGTATTGGTGTTGCGTTTATACAACAGGCGAGTGCGGGGCAGAATGGCCTGACTGGAGGGACTCGAACCCCCGACCTACAGCTTAGAAGGCTGTTGCTCTATCCAGTTGAGCTACAGTCAGATTTGGTGGGCCGTCTAGGAGTCGAACCTAGCACCAATGGATTATGAGTCCACTGCTCTAACCAAGCATGAGCTAACGGCCCGGTTTTTTACTTATCTAACACGTTCTACCATCTCCAAATCTCCGTCTTCGTTTTCACGATAAATGATGCATTCAACGACATCATCGTCTAGATTAGCTCTAGCCATGGTCCTTGCTGCCTTAAGATCTTTTGTGGTGTCGATCAAATCCTCGTGGCCGTCAGAATCAACAGCCCAAACTTCGTAGAGTTCCCAGGTCATGATATAGATATGTTAGATTGGAAAGGGGGCATTGCACCCCCTGTGTTTAGAAAGGAGCGTCTTCGTCCTCGGTAACTTTGGCCTTGGGCGCAGTAGCCTTGGCCTTAGGTGTAGCCTTCGCAGGGACCTTCGCAGGTGCTGTTTTGGCTTTGGGAGCTTTGTCCTCAAGATACTCACTGATGCAGCTCTGTGCAGCCGCGTCTGAGAACTCAGCCATAGTACTAATAGCCTTGATGGCATCGAACTTGGTCATTGCCTTGTCCAGTTCACAGAGACGGATGTCTTCGTGACCTGCCTTATCAAGATTCTTGATACGCATGATATCATTGGCGAAGCGAACTTTGTATTCGCCCTTGTGCTTGGAAACGCCTGCAACGGTAAAAGTTTTATCAGTAGCCATAATGTGCCTCTTTCTGTGTGTTTAAAAAGTATGCCTCAGAACCATTCTTCAGCATGTTTAAATTATAAGTTCGAATTGGTTAATTGTCAACCGGTTTTTGCTTCTTTTGGTTAACCTTTTTCTGTTGTTTTCCTACAACACCCGGTTTGGTACGGGTATGCGGGTCTGCATCAGTGCCAAACTCTTTATCCACATAAAATTGGATTAGAGAGCGTTGAATTTGTGTAATCAAGTCACCGTGATCCTCGTTTACCACGAAGCGCACAGGGCAGTTCTTCCAGGAAAGGTTCTTGTTGAATTCAGCAAACCAACGACGATGGTCCTTGTTCTGGGCGTCAAAGACAACCCAAGGTCTGCCATATAGTTGAAGTCTACTCATGTTGGAGTATTTAACCTTTCCCGCACCCAAATGGCTATAACTTCTTCCAAGGGTTTGAAATCGTATTCCGGCTGTTTGGGGCGCACCCGCCCTTCTTGCCTGCGTTCGTGCTCTTGGTTAAGAGTCCTGTTATTCTTCTGCATTTTCTTCTTCCCAGTTGGCCATATCCTCTGAAATACACCAGAAGTCATCTAGCTCTTCGCCGATTGCTTCTCGCACAGTGGCAGAGGTTTCACCACCGTATTCGTAATAGTCATCCGAGTAGTCGTCTTCGTCGCCACTCCACTTACCACAGAACGCCATGCCGGGCTCATTGTAGTATGCTTCAATCTCAAAGCCTAGGGCACAGAGCTTCTCGTAGGCATTAACTGGAGGAGCCCATGCGCTGTCAAAACTTGCTTCTAGCGTGTTAGGATCCAGACGCTGTGTCAAGCCGTCATCGCCGCCTACATCCCATTTGGTTCCCCAGTTGGCCACATTCCAGTCATACCAATTGGCATAGCCGTGATTCTCAATGTTGCGCTTCTGCTGTGCTTCGTGTGCTTCACGCTTGTCTTCTCCCATGAAGCCTGCTACAGTATCAATCAAGTCCTGTGGGCAAGGAATGAACTCCTGCAGAAGTCTGCCATTGGCCAGTGCCTCTTGGGCTCGCTGGACCATCGCAGAATCTTTGTGACGCAGGGTGACTGTGTTGTTGCACCAATTAGGCATGTTCGCTCCTTAGTAGTATTCGTGAATTTCAACAGAGGGATCCAACTTCATCAATTGCTCTGCGGCCTTAGTGAGGAAGCGGAACTTGCGATTGGCTTCTGCATGGCTGATCTCTCCATCGCAGGTCAAGTTCTCTGGGCTCAGGCAGGAATCAATCTTGTTAGCGATCTTCTTGCGATCTGCCGCACTCTGCAGGCTCAGTGCAGGGCTACCAAAGATAGCACTCCACTTGTTCTCGCGATCCACGAACTCTTTCAACTCTTTCATTTGCGCTCCTTGTTTGTTTAACTTAGCCTATAGTATAGCACCAAAATCACTGCTTGTCAACCAAACGCTTAATAACCCTATCAGCGTCCTGGGTATCAGTGATGTTGTCAAAACTAGCGGCAACCATGAGCTCATAGACTACACGAGCATCGTGCCCAAAGGTATTAAGGATTGCTGTGACTTCGCGCTGGGTTTGGGCTACCCACAGCAGATCTGCAATCTTAACTTGCATTGGGTTCTGAAGTTGAAGTTCCATGTCTGCTCCTGTTTGTTTAACTTAGCCTATAGTATAGCATCTTTCAATACCCAAGTCAATCGAAGGGTTGTTGCATCTATACAACGGTCGAGTGCGGTGGCAGGCCCAGGTTGCAGGGTACAGGTCCTATAGAGAGTACCCAGGCGATAGGGCCCGCGAAACTTAGCTGTTGACGGTGTTGTACGGGTCGAGATCCTCGAACTCTCGCAGGCTTTGATCTGCCAGCCAGTCTTGAACAATCTCTTTGGGACAATTCAGCTCACGGGCAATCTGCCCTACATTGAGTCCTTCAATGTATAGTTGCTCAATGTCGTATGCCAGTTCACTCATTTTACTCATCGTAGGCCTCCTCACCTAGTTCAGTTACCGTTTCCTCTAGGACCATAAGGTCTACGATCCTAGCTGTTTGATCTTCGTTGCTGACACCTTGGAACGCAGTACGGAAGCTCTGATACTCTCCAAGGAAGTCGTAGACGTGCTCTCGTTCCCAGTCATCAGGAACTTCGAGTTCCTGGACTAGAAGTGTCTCTACTCGGACTGTTTTCATGCTTCCTCCAGTTGACGTTGCAGAGCTGCTGACAGCAGCTCGTAGGGGCGTCCGTATTGCGACACATACCACAGCCCGTCGGTACGCAGAATATACTCATATTCCTCATATTGGTGATTGGCTTTGTAGTCCTCGAAGTCTTTGAACTTCTTAGCACTCACTCCGTCTTCGCCTCTGTCGCGTCCGTAGAATGTAGTGTAGCCTGCCTCTTGTGCCGCATCGTATGCAGCCTTGTCGCCATCGCCATGCGGGCTAAACGGATGCTTGGTGCCGACTTTGGGACCCAGCGAGCTAATGTCGCCCATGTCAATCAAGTCGCGCAGGATAAAGGGATTCGAATAGTTCTCAAACAGAATTTTGCCGTTGTGATCAATGTAGCCGTCCCAGTGGCAGTAGACCTGCTGGACAGTACCGTCTGCGAATTCCAATGCAATAGTGCTTCGAGTTGCCATTTCACGCTCCTGTTTTGTTACTGTGCCTATAGTATAACATCAATCAATACCCGTGTCAACCGAACGGGTATTAGTACTCTGCCCTTACAGTTCCGTCCTTGTTGACTGTAAGGAAAACCTTACAGGTGTCCTCGAACTCGCCCTTGTAGGTGCAGAGGTAGCAGAACTGTCCGCCGTTAGTCAAGCCCAGGAACTTTGCACCCGTAAAGGTGTCCTCCTTGTAGCCTGCACGACGAATCAATGTAGTAAGGCCTTGCGGCCCAAACCCTGTAAGGACTTTGAGTGTGTCTGCTGTGATCATGTCTACTCCTTAGCAGTCGGGGTCGAAGTCATGCCACTCCTGAGCTTCGTCGGGCTGTCCATCGTGGTAGTCTTCTTCCTCTACAATAGTCTCCAGCTCTTCGCTGAGAGTGAGGAAGCTCTCGCAGGCGTCAAACAGGGCCCGGTAAGAGCGGTACTCGTCCTTGCTGATTTCACGCAAGAACATAGGACCTTCCTCTTGCATGGCGTCCATTACTTGGCGCAGGGCCATGAGAGTGTTGTTGCACATGCAGTAGGACATGTTAGGGTAGTTTGACATAGTTCGCTCCTTTGTTAAACAATAACTCTATTATAAGCTCAAACGAGCTCAATGTCAACCACGACATCGGAATAACCCTTCTCATCGAAGTGGATTTCCTTGACAACGGGCTTGACCTTTACGGCTTGCAGGCGTGCTACCAATTTGTCGCGCAGTTCGTTGATCATGTCCTCAACGAAGTCCACACCCATTTCACTGCACCCAGTGAGGCAGTCCTCAATGCTAGCCTTGTTTGGGTACTCAGTGGGCCCAGCATCGCAGATCAGGTCAATGCTACTCTCAGCCATGCTAGACACAATCTCACGCACGAGAATGTCAATAGCACGGGGATTAGAGTAGAGCAGTTCGCCAGGCTTGACAAAATCAATGCCAGAAATAGTAATACTCATCGCTCGCTCCTTTTGTTTACTATGCCTTAATTATAGCGCCTTTTGGCTGCTGTGTCAAGCCCATGCCCGATATAACCCTACAGCGCCTATGGTTATTGCTACAGCATTGACCAGCATCTGTGGCTTATTTGCAACACGGATAGTCCATGCTAGATAGCATGCTCCGCCTAGTACTCCGCAGACAATGTTCCAAGGATGTAGGTTCGGGAAGAACGACATTAATACGTACATGGTAAGCAGGCAGGCTGTGCCCGCCCACTGTAAAATATTATTCAGCAATGGGGACTCCAAACTTAGCGTCCCAGCTGGCAATAAAGTCCCTACCCACGTCAAAGCTAACATAGTCGTCTCCCTGCATACCCTGCTCGCTGTAGCACAGGTCTACCACAAGTCCATGCTCTTTGCAAAACTGTATCAAGTCTTGCCTAAAGGTCTTGTCTGTATAAATTAAGCCGTCAACGTTAACGTCCCAATGTTCGGTGTTAAAGTACACGCACAGCTCTCCAAAGTCCCTATATTCGTCTACATAGCCCAGACGCATGTCCGTAATCTCTACTGAGCCTTTTACCTTAGACCACAGGCCGTCGCCCCCAACGTTAAATTTTACTGTTTGCATTGTTTGCTCCTTATTCTACGATTACGATGTTGTTTGTACGCAAGACCTTTTTTGCTGTGTCTAGCACACGCGGCAGCTCTGAGAGTTCTATATGTCCCGAGACATAATTGCACTTTTTCTCTACAGGGAATTTTAATTGACCCTTTTTGTTTGTCTCTGTTACATTAAATGCACAGATTAGTTTATACATCTCCAGTTTTTTATTAAACTGTAAACGGGCTTTTGCTAGTGTATTGTGTAACATAGTTCGCTCCTTTGTTTTACAATACACGTATTATAGCACAAACCAAAGACCCAGTCAACCAAAGGGTCTTTGGTTGTGTTGCGTTTATGCCACAGGCTGTAGCATATTAGCGGGCACCTTCCAGCGACCTGCACCCGTGTTGACTGTCACGTATTTGACAGCGATCTTCTCTACCTTGCCCACATAGGTCATGCCGGTCTTTTGGCTAGTGAACTTGACAGGATCGCCCAGTGCCATGCTGGCCTTGACACGTTTGGCCATACTGGCGCGAGCCCACTTGATAGCGTCGATCATGCTAGAGATCTCTACATCAGTCCAAGTACCGAACATGATGGCTTGATTGATTTGCTTGACGTCCATGATTGCTCCTAGTTTGGTTTGCTTAGGCCGAGTCTCCAAACTCGCTTCGTATCCCTTGGCTACGACCCTTTTTGCTTTCGCGTGGGTCCTTGCATTTGAGGATCGCCTTGCTTCTTTAACTTAGCCTATAGTATAGCATCTTTCAATAACCCTGTCAACCGAAAGGTTATTACAACAGGCTAAGGAGATATGCTACAAGAGCAATGATCCATCCCAGCGCCACTATGGCGGTTACCTGTAAAAATCGAATAAACTCCCACATCACATGCTCCAATAGAGTTCTGAACTAGGGTCGCACGATCTAGGTGTATCATGCGGGATCTGAATGTCTTGACCTGTCATCAAGTTCTTGACCGTCTTCATTGTAGGCACGTACTCAAACCGGTAGCCTTTGGTCGCAGGGTACAGATCATAGAGTTCGTTGCACTCGCGACGCATGCTGTCCGGGTCACGATCGCGCCAAACGGTAGTGCTGACAAGACGCTCGCCGCTCTTTTTACGACGATCTGTCTTGTAGATATACATGGTATAGTCTTGTTTCATTGTCGCTCCTTTACTGTAGCCTATAGTATAGCATCAAACGGGCTTGATGTCAATCACACGGCGCACGAAGCCCGAAGTGTCCTTCTTAGCACGACCCTTGGCTTTGAGCCCAAGTATAACACCTTTGGGATCCAAAAAGCGCAGATCCGTTTCATCTGCATTGAACACGGGCTTGCCCATGTAAGTCTCTGGGAGCCGATCAAATACCATTGCAACATTCATGCCCTGGATCATAGCGTTAACCACATCCTCTTGATTGTCCTCTGCGGCACTGAATGTCAAGTGGTAGTTGGGGATGTCCTTTGTCTTACGGCCCAGGACCTTGGTGTAGTCGTAGAACTGTAGTGTACTGAAAGCGTCAAAGATGTTCTTGCCATGGTTGGGAACTGGGTACTTCTCCCAGCTCAAGTCCGATGTACCATTTAAGCGGAACACGGGCGTCAAACCCTTGCGGCGTGCAAAGTTCACAGCCCGCATGATGTCCTCAACCAAATCTGCCATGAAAGCGTCACGGTTCTCAAAGAAGTAACGGGTCTTGCGAATACGTGCCTTTTGGATCACGTTGGTAGTTTCACCACGTTTGAACATACCGCCACGCCCTGCCGTATTCAAGCAGGCGTCCGTGCAACCCTTGGTCCGCTTAGGGCAGACTTCCTTGCCCGACAAGTCAGCAGGTGCAAGATGCAGGATGAACGACAGATAGCCGTGAGCCGTGCCCTTTTGGATTTTGGGATTAGCTGTGGAAAGCAATTTGAACATGTTTCGCTCCTTGTTCGTTTACTGTAGCCTTAATTATAGCAGGAATCAGTACCCATGTCAACCGAAAGGTTATAGGTACTGATCGTTCAGCGATGGTGCCAAAGCCTTGACAATCTCACGTTCACGGGCGTAGGCTTCCCGGCGGCCACGTACGATCTCTAGAACGCGATGTTCCCAAGCGAGGTCCAAGCCGCCAGTCTTCAAGTAGACATACAGGGCCCACAAGCGGTTCTCGTTACGAGCACGGCTCCGATGCTTACGCCAACGCTCTAGCACCGACTTGCGGACAGTGGACTCGGACTTACGTGTCAAGCCAATGTAGTTTTCACCCGTAGCAGATACTGCCTCATAGATGATATAATTGCAATCACTACGGATCTTGCGGTTACGGGCCATTGTTCGCTCCAATTCCTTAACTTATGCATATATTATAGCACAAAACAAAGACCCAGTCAACCGAAGGGTCTTTGGCCGCACTCGACCGTTGCGTTTACGCTACATGGTCTTCTATGGCTTGTGCGAGCGCACTAATAGCGTCTTGCATGAGGTCGTCGTCTAAGTCTGTTAGTGCTTGCAAACTTGCGAGCTTTGCATACAATGCGGCTTTTGCTTCTGACATATTGTGCTCCCTTAAAATGCTATTATACTGTAAACGGCCCAAAATGTCAAGAACCCCGACACAACGAAGGGTCTTTATGCTTTCGGTTGACAGCGACCCCAAAAGACAGTATAATAGTCACATAATAAGAAATACCCCACAAACGGTACCGTGCGTTCGAACAGGCATTCTGGGGATGGACGGCGAGGCTGCACGAGTTATTTTAAGTTAGCGGGCACTAACTAATCATATTGGTTTGGGTATTTTTATTATAATACCCCGCCCCCGCCTATATAAATGGTATAATGATTATGGCCGATACAATGATGATTAATACCGCCACAACTGATTCTAAACGCCCCATTGGGTCCTCTTAATATTTAGGTAACTTTTCTGCTATAAATTCACAAGCATCCGCCTGATTATCGAATACACCATAGTCACAGGCACAGTCATTATATTTGAATATATGAACATTCTGACTGGCTACACAATAACTGATATAGATGTTGACTTCACTGTTGGCTACACGAACGTGAGCCAGTGTAATCATGTTATTATTACTGATGTCCATATAGTATTTAACGGTTCGAGCCTATCTAGTGGTTAGAATAGTTGGATACCGTGTGACTACTGTAGTAGAGTATATACTGTATTGAGTGTAGAAAAGTGCAAACTAGATCATGGCACCATGCATAGTGATGTCTACACGCAAGGCCAGATCTGACAAAAGTGCTGAAAAGTGTGAAAAAGTGTGAAATTGTGTGACGGTTTCTAGGTTGTGAGCCACAATCAGGCCGCACGGTGCCCAGGCACGGTGGTCCTAGAATAGCAGAGTCGAGGTCAAAATGGGCATAGTTAAAATGGTTACTCCCACTTCTCCCACATTTCTCTACAATTCTCTACAATTCCGCTATCCTACTCCAATCTCCACGCATTGTGCCCGAACCCTGGTTGCCCACAGCGGGGCCTCCCCTATATACGTACTAATATGCTCAAACTGCTAGACCTGCACAGCGGGGTCTCTGTATACTATATAAAAGTCACACACATATAGTTGATTGCTTGCAAGCAATCTCAGTAGTTGTTTCTAGTCGCTCCAATAGCAGCACATGGCAGTAAATAACTATACTATGAGACTAGTAGTTACTTTGGAATCAGATGATCCGTCCATGGATGAGATCTATCTATATTGTCAACAGCACTCAATTACTATGAGCTGTGGGCGTTATATAGTAGTGGACAATCACTATTGGATTTGGCGTATTGATTGTGAACCCAGTTCAGCTGTTACTTGGCTTTTACTCAAGTATGATCAGTATCTAACTAGTGTATAGTGCTAGTAGTCACAGCGGGGTCTCCGTGTCGTTATCGTAACTTGCCTTTCGTTTGCTCTTGTGCATGACGAAAGAACTCACGTGCTATAAATGGATCTTCTTCCATTTTACTAGCTAAAAAGCTGGCGAGATAGCCCATGTTGTATATGTAGAACTCACCTTTACGATTAGCTTCTTGACGCTTGTAGGGGTTTACTTGACCCATGATATCCAATATCCAATCTACACGTTCTTTGTGGGTCATAGTTGCGGCTCCTAGTATACAGTATTTAATCCCACGTCTGGAGATACGGCTGCTGCTCCTTTGTGGCAGCGGCTGTATCGACTCTTATAAATTTTTGCGCTGGCGCTACCGCTTCGCGGCTTATTCGATACGTGCTACCACGTGCCATCCCCAGGAGGTTTCAACAGGTTCTTTCGACCATTCTCCGGGTCTTAGCCTGCATAGTGCTCGTTCAAATTCGGGGTCTGTTTGCCCGGGTTCTACTAGACCAATAACGCCGTGTGTGAGACAGCTGCCACATTCACTGTACATGGCCGCTAGGTTTTCAAAGCAGGCGTGTTGATTTTCGGGAACTGTTTCTGCCAACCACTCTAGTATCTGTAGGGCCATGCGCCTATCCTGTACTAGGATGTGTGCTGCTGTGATGCGCCAACGTGGTCTGGTGCCCTGTATCTGAGGCTCTTGAGGGCCATAGCGTAGGAGTTGCTCTGGCGCCTGCATTTAGAGTGTACGTGCGTGATAAAGAGGATCTATCTGATCGATTTCAGCGATCCAGTCTGATTGATTCATGTGTCGCTGCTGGTTCAGTCTAGCAGCAAAACTCTCAGCAAACTGTAGGGCCAAATCTCTGCGTTGGATAGCTGGGCTTTCCAACTGTAGTTCTCTGATGGTATAGCCCAGGCTGGGACTGCGAGCTTGAACTATGTATTCCATTTAGAGTCTGCCGTTCATACCGGTATAGCCCTGGGCTCCCGGTTGCTCACTGCGATAGGCCGCGTGATTCACTTGGGCAGGCTGATCAGGTTGGGCATGTGCAGGATGCTGGGCCATTGCGGGATTGATGTTGTTTTCTGTGGGTCCGCCTGACGCAGCATCGTAACGTGCTAGCCAATCGTTCAGGCCAAACTTCTGCTCAGTGTTGAGCTCTAGGGTCCAAGCATCAGCAGCTGCCTGAGCAGACCCTGGATCAGTGTAGGGTTCCGCCAAGGGTTTACGAATCTGTATGCCAGTGCTGCGACTACGTGCAACGATTCCCCAAGTCATAGTCATATTGATATCTCCTATACTGTATTTAGTCAATGCCTGATTGGTTATAGACCACAGGCTGTTCGCAGACATATTTATCCTGGACTAGGTGCTGTGTACGACAGTCTGCACCAGTTAAGCCCGACATGACCCAATCAGTGGCTGTGCGTTCTGTTGCAAGCCAAACTGCACCACTGGCCACAGAGTAGGTGCCGCAGCCTGTTAGGCAGCTAAGGGCGAAAATCGCTGTAAGAATGCTTCTAGTCTGCATGTGTACTCTTGTTTGGTCTGTTGATTGCGGTAACGAACCCAAGGGTCTCCTTCTAGATCATAGTGTTCTAGAACTAGAAACTCAGGTCCTGTTCTGGCGGTGTAAATTTCGGGTTTTTTATACATATTTTAAATTTCCTGCTACAGTTATGCGATAATCATCACTGGAGTAAAATGGGTTAACATAGTGTGTAAGTTCTGCGGGAAATACACAGATTGATCCTTCCCAGGCGCGATCAACGGCCAAACGTTCAGGCCGTATCTGACCTAGGCTGTCCACATACAAAAATACAAACTGTCCGTTCTGCGGCTCAAACCCCTCGTGCCCAGGACCTGCGGCCAATTCCGCCTCTGTGGTATAGGGTATTTGTAGCCAAATTACAAAGCTAAAAATACCCGAATGGTGATGCGGTGGATTGAACTCATAGCGTTGTTGAAAGTTTACCCAAAGATCTCTATCGGCTATCTTCAAGGGCCGGGGTTCGGCCAAGTGCTGTAGTTTGTGCTGATAACCAAAGGTCTGTACATATTCATTGACCCTGGGCGCCAGCAGATGTTCCACGTATTCACCACAGGTCAACTGATATTGATGTTGAATGTTGCCAGTTAGATAGTCATTGTTCTTGGCCGCAGAAAAATTGCTGGCCTGTATGTCTCGGACTTCACGCCAAATAGGATGCAGTTGTGCAGGTGATAGCTTGTCAATGAGATACCCTGGCGTGCGTTCAAACTGTCTACAGTTGCTCATAGTCGTTCAGCAATCATACGTGCCAGTCCTACACTATCAATAGTAACCAATAGAATATAATTGGCCAACATACCAAAGCTACCGCGAGTCCAACTAGCCCAGCCGTACATAGCACAGCCAACAATCCAAATAGGATAAAGAACAATAAGAGGGGGATTAGGTACGGTAAGAGCCATAACAAGACTATTGCCAATGCTGATAGCCCAAGCAAAAACTTCAATGCCAAACCTAAAAGGCCATTCACGGTAATCCCTTTCCGCCCAACGATAAATGTCTACGATTGTATCTGTTATTTGATGCATTGTATATGTATAAAAAAAGCCCAGCAACAGCTGAGCTTTTTGGTTGAGTGTTAGTCTTATTAGACAAGACCCAAAGACATTGCCTTGTAACCTGCGGCAACCAGCTTGCGGCTTGGCTTGCCAATTACATATTCAGTAACCTGTACACCGTTACCTGCCTTACGGTTGTTGGCATAAACTGCATAACCGTTTTGACGGATGCGGCTAACTTCTGCGCTGATATTCTTGATACCAAAACGCTTTTCTGCCTGAGCAGGAGTAACCGCTTCGCCATTGTACAATGCGTTGAACAACTTGAAAGTCTTTGTCTCTGGGTTAAATTGCTTAATCATATTTTTTCCTCTTATAAGTGTGTGTTAGTGATTAGCTAACATATTCACAGTATAGCAAACGCTGACCCTGAGGTCAACACTATTGGCAAACTTATTTGACAGAGATTCCCCATTTCTCTGCATCTTCCTTACGAATGATGCCTTTAAAGTTATCCCCAGGAAAACGCTTTTCAATTCGATCCAGTGCTTCTTGAAGAGTGGGCGCCTGTGCTAGGAATTCATCATTGTCTTCAGCAAACAAATAGAGTTCTTCACCGTGTTTTTCTATGCGTATGCGCCGGGCACCTTCAGAAGATTTGGAAGGTTCTTCATTGTTAATGCGCTTGACTTCTTCAATCAATTTGATCATACGATCTGGATCGCTCAGTATGTTTTTCATCAGCACAATACCACGCAGATGCCAGCCAACCCAAATGCATGCGCCTACAATAAGAGTATCCCAAAACAAGACTTCCATGATGTTAGTTCCTAAATAATTATTTAATCAGTTCCAAATTGATAATCTTAGCTACCCTAGCGCCTACATCTTCGCCAGTGGGAATAACATAAGTTTGAGTGGTGTGTTGATCCTTGCGTTCATCGTAACGACGCACATTTAAAATACGTCCGCCTACGGCACTGGTCAATTCAAAACTAATGCGATCTTGCCCTTCGACTGCGCCCCGTTCTACCATTGCGGTGCCAATTTGTAATCCTGACATTTTTCTGTTTACCCTTTCTTTCAGTTGAACTGCTTCTTCTTCATCAAATCGATCTTTGTTTGCCCAAGCCTTTTTGGCCTGCCGATAAAACCATTTGTCAAACCATTTCATTTGTCGTCCTCATCTACATAGGGTGCTACATTTTCTTCCAGGATAGCCGTATCTCCATAACCATTAGCGTCTACTAGATCAATTTTTACTGGCCCGATTATACGCACATGGTCGTCCTCGATTTCCCAATTATGGTCACCGTCGTAGATCCAAGCAGTACCCCAACGTCCATCTTCGTCTTCTTTTTCGCCTCGGCAAAGTGCTTCGATATCTGCACGTTCTTCATCAGTAAACCCATCACTAAAATTTACATAGACTGCAATAAGATCGTCTAGTTCACAACCCCAACCTACTTCTGGTCGGCAATGTACACCGTTATTACCTTCTGCTTCAAACTTCCAAACTGGATCGTCTTCTTCTCTAAAGCCGTAGCCCCAACGCCAAACTTCTGTAACATCGAAGCCTCGAATAGTACCGTCTGGTAAACGTTCGAATACATCAACAAAGTATTCAACTGACTTCTTTTCAAGAGGAGTAATACGGTATAGCTTTTCCATTAATCCTCTCCTGTGAATTCTTCGCCAGTATCTTCGTTGGTCAGTTGCAACGGTCCGTGGATCCAATGTTCTGTGTCGTCATTGATCCAGCCCAATTCTTCTACTGCCGCATAACTATCTTCTTCCCAAGCAGTTTCGAATTCTTCAAGATCTTCGTCGGTAGTTTCGTCGTTGCCAGCTGTAGACTCTGCCCAGCAGCCATCAATCATTTCTTCCATTTCCCAATCGTAGTCAGTGGCCATTAACTCGTAGCCGTCTGGATTGTTCAAATCGATGTCGGGCTGTTCTTCACTGTCGCAACTCCAAACTCCCCAACGGAACCCTTCTTCGCGAATAATAACTTTACCGTCTTTAGTCCAGAACTGTCGCTCGACAGCATTCTTTTTGTGATGATTGGTAATTTTCCAAATAGCCATATCAGCTCCTAGTATAATTAGTGTATACTAGTATAACACAGTTACTTGGGTAAGTCAAATCTGAATAGGTACTCAGTCCACTGTTTTGGTGTAAAATGTGCGTGAATTGCAACAATGTATCCCATAGTCAAATGGTCTGTTGTTATAGAATAAGTTGGATCAAAACCATTTTCCATTACCCATTTACCGTGTGCAGATTGTTGCCAATCCCAAATTGGTGCAGCCGCATAGATATCAGGATCTTCTACATCGCCCAATCGTAAATGGTGTACCAAATGACGTTCTCTTGCCAAATCATTTACGACTTTCACCTTTTGTCCTCCAAACGGTTTTAATCCAAAACTCATAATTGCACGTTCGATATAAGCTGTGCTGGCTCTACCTAATGACACGGAATATTTTCCTTTTCATTAGATTGATATAGTGTTGTCCTGCCGAATATAAAGATTTTAAATTCATACCAGGAGCATAGTTTTGTACATTCAAACAACTGGCCATTGTCTGTTTAATATCTTCTGTGAACTCACCGCGATCCAACCGAATCGTGTCGTCTGTTTCAAATCGAACAGCATACAATACTTCACCGCGTTTGAATTCGATTACGCCAGGAGTGTACACTTCCATAGCTAAATTAACAGGCCTAATCCATTGTGTAATATCAAAGCTGCCAGGCACTAGGCCATAAGGATTGGCTTTGAACATCCAAGGTATGACACTAACAGTTACTGGTTTATTGTGTTCTGTAATAAACAAGTATTTGGGAAATGTTTGTATGATTAAAGGATCCTTGTGTGTCTGCGGATTCCTTACACTGATATTCTCGTTAAAGAACCCTTGCCCAAATCTATCTGTTTGCACATCCCATTCTTTAGTTACATTAATGTTCAAGTCATAAGGACTGCGAATAACAAATGTATTGCGTAGATAGTTTGATAGTCCCGGGCAACGCAAAAAGTCTGTTTTGTCTCTTTGGTTAGTGAGATATCGAAAAGCTGGCTCGGGTTCAAAATAAGTTATGTTAGGATCATAACTTAATTGTTCTGTAAAGACGGGCATCCATTGTACTGTAATCATACAATAGTTATCTCGATAATTCTAACAGCATTTTATATTGATCCCAAGCCTTTTTAACAGCAGGATTACGATGTCTGACCTTATCGTCTTCTACTTCCTGCATGTAGCGTTCCTTGTAATATCTAGCTTCGCCTTCTAGTTGCCCGTACCATCGATCACGTTCAACTAGATCTCTAAACTGATCTTGTGGCATGTAAATCTCTACCAAAGGCTCTCGTTCAATTTCTTGATCAAAAGGAATGCCACCGTCAATTAACCAATCTTGATAACGAATAGGCTTGCGTCTAGCATAAAGTTTGTTCTTGCTCAATCCTGCTTCGGCTTGATACTTTTTTAGAAACTGATCAGTTTCTTCCTGAGCACTTACAGTCTTACTGTAATCATATTGATAGTTGTAATAGCGCGGCATCGGCCCACCTCTTAAATGCTTCTGGGTGTAATTCCTTTTGTATAAAATTGGAATCTTTATAGAAGTCTTTGGTTATTATATTAGAATTAAATTCCGTAGTCAAGTCAGGAGCAAGACCGGTGGCAAAGTAATCAACTAATTTTGATGCCAGTACCTTGTGATTGGTTAGACACAAATGGTTATATCTAAAATCCTTGCCTTGAATAACGGATTGAAAGTCTCCGCATACTTCGTTCTTACTAATAGACGATAGTGTTCCTTGGGCAAAACACAAATGTGGATATTCGTTTTCATTTATATCCAAGTCAAAGGCTTTAATGATTAGAGGCTTGTGCCACCAACATCTATTGGCCAAACTATCCAACCAGCCTAATCTATTGATCATTGCTAGGTTGTCTAAATTATCATTTTGTACGTATTTGACGTATGATTCTAGCACACGACTTTCATCGGATGTCAAAACATCTTTGTAGTTAGCAACATAGATATTTGAATGTTCAGGTTTGTCTTTAAATAACCATCTGCGCCCAGGCTCTGTTAGAATCACAACAACTTTATCTTTTGGTGTAATTACGTGCCTGTAATGATATAGCTGTCCAAATATCCAATCTTGGCCGCAGCCGGGCACAGCAACTATTCTAGGCTCATGGCTAAACTGTTTGGCAGTAAAGGCTACCCATGTGTTTGGATTATCGTCGTTGCGATAAGCATAGCTATCTCCAAACACGCAAAAATTATTCATGACCATTTCAATAAAAATAAGTTGTAGTGCGCTTCACTTTTAAAGGCAACACAACCTCCCAAGAACAATTCATGATTGTAAAATATCTTTACATCAAACTCTTTTTCAAAATGAGGAGTTATAATTTGATCATTAGGAATAGAATACTTATCTCGCACATATATTGATGCCTTTTGTATTTCATCTAGGCAATCGTTCATAGAAACAATCTTAATAGTCATGACCATTTAAGGGTAAACCAAGTACCCCACCTTTCTTCATAAAATGTAAACTTTGTATAACGTGCCGTTTGTACTCCGTTCATCCAATCTTCTTCAGGGGGATGGTAGGCAAAATCAAAATCTTTACCTTGAACAAGACCTTGTTGTCGTAGTTCCCTAACGATTTCCATCACTTCGACAGGCCCTTTATGTTTAAGATCAACTATGATAGCCATCGTAATTTAAACCAGTTAGCATCTTTACCTTCTTCGAATAGCCATACAAGTCCGTGTGTCCACATGCGCCCTTTGACGTTAGTCTCTGCCCACGTATCAACATGGTATCCTTCTTCCCAAGACATTGGATTCAGTACAACTTCGTGCCAGCCTAGATCAGTCAGCATCTCTCGGAGTATCTGTGCGTCCATTTCACTGGCCAGTTCCTGCGCTTTCTCGGCAAGTATCTGTTCTTGCAAGTCTCCGGACTTATCAGTTAATAGGCGCTTCTTTTTCATATGTTATTAAATCAAATGCTGTAGCGTACTGCACTTCCGGCTCCATGTGAAAGTTTGCCCGACCCCAAACTACCCAAACTTTACGTTTGAACAGCTTAGTCCTCCAAACATATTTGCCGCTAATAGTTTTAACTGGTAGCCATGCATAACACTCTGTCCACGGATAACAGTCTGCACCGTCAGTTATAATTGAGTATTCCATTACAATATTCTAAACAATGTATTACCAGCGGCCACATCGAAAGGAATGCCCCAGTCAGCTATGTGCTCTGCATCTGCCTTTTCATTTTGTCCTTGCCCAACACCAATGTAATACTTAAAATCCGCCATACCAGTTTGACGATATTCTTCTACTTGATGTTCTTGTACAATTTGAACAATGCCAACACAATGGTTTCCGGCAAACCAACGCATACCTGTAATCATGTTATCTCCACTTTAAAATAAACCAATCCCGATCTTTGACATCGCGGAACCAAAACTTACGATTATTCATGTACCAACGTTGTGCTGGCTCAGGAGCCTTTTCGTCGCCCCACATGCTGTCACCGCAAGAACCAAACGTATTCACACACCAAGTTTCTATATCCAGCCAACTACCTCCTACGGGCTCGACACAGTAGTACCTAGCACCATATACTCGACCTTCGCTTAGTACTAGGTCTTCAATCGGCTGTCTATTGAGATCTCTAATTAAACGATCGATAGCCTGTTGGCTGAGCATACTCTTGCCTAAATTTCTACCAGACCTAGTAATCTTTAATTCTTTTGGATCCATACCAGCTATCGTAGCAACAAATTGTTTTTGCCAATCATGCATCTTCGTCCTTTGCCGGCTTAGGAATAGTGTCCATCCAACGAAGTATGAACCAATCTCGTTGTGCTTCTGTTTTAAAACTCCACAACCATTCATTCATTGCGTATCCGCAATGATTCTCTTTGGCCCATACAGACATTTCCTCGTAGAGTTCCGCAGGGATCTGTCCTTTTTCAAATCTAAGTCCAGGCAAGTTGAACATGCCAACTTTAACGTGTTCCATTATGATCCTTTGTGAGTTCTGCTACAAGTAAGAATCGTTCGTAGGCTTTACGAACACTAGGATTTTCTAGTAGTTTATCTGCTTCTAGTTGCATGGCTTTAACTGCTTCTTCGCATGCCTCTCTAGCACTAGGCCATTCTAGGCAACGAGCTTCCTCGCCCATTTCTTTTACTAGATTGTCCCAAGCCTTACGTTGTCCTTCTGTGATAGGAGCACGTTTTGGACGCAAATCACTGGCTTTCATCAAGGCGCGGCTAATCGTGTCTTCTGCTACACGCCCTGCGGCAATCATAGGAGCATAAGCAGGATCAATATTAAACCTACGACTACTACCTCCGGGATAAACCATAACCAAATGATTACCCTTTGGAAAGCTGTCCAAATAGTCGCTGTCATATTCCGAAACGGGCACATACTTTCTTCCGATTTTTTCATAGTAAATCTTTTTCGTCATGATAGACTTCCCACTTTTTACCAATATAGTCCCAATGTCTATTATCGTAAAGGTTAAAATCAATGTTGTAGCCTAAAAGGCCAAACTCTATTTGGAGACCTGCGTGGTCTTGTCTAATTGTATACGAAAACTCAAAACAAATCAAGTCGTTGGTAGCCAATATCTGGAATTCCCAAAACTTGTTTTTAAAAGGTGTTGCGCCCGACCAACACTTTATATTTTTAAATCTATCGCTGAATGGATTAGTCAGCTTTAAGTTTATGAATAACATCTATCGCATCTCCATATTGTAAAAAGAAAAGTGTAGCCCGCTTGGGATTTTTAATTAAAAGTTTAACACCTTTAGAACCGCCAGTAATTAAAAACCAATCTTTAAATTTAGCTCCTAAATACTTGTAGCACCAACTGTTTATATCGATGAGCTTAGGTCCTTGACTGTAATTGTCTTTCAATACAGCGATGCAATAGAACTTCTCCATGTACTCGCGTATGTCTGGAGAGTTGTCTATTTCATGGAGAGGATTGTACCTGCGGTCCAGCATTGTGATCATCGCCTATAATTTTATCCAGCAGGTCATAATTTTCTTCTGCACGTAGTATAGCTTCATAGGCCTTCTTTAGTGCAGGATTCTCTTGAATACGTTTTTCTCTAAGGCGTTGTCGATCACGTTCTTGTTTTGCCCAATTCAAAATGCTTTCTGCTTCTGCGTCTAGAGTAACGGTTGCATAAGCCATGCCCAGTTGTTTCCACATATTACCGTCGTTGACTTCCATGCAGTTCATATTTGGATTCCAGCGCATCATACCTGCACCTGCTGAGCCTGGCGAGATATAAGGATCACTAGACGATCCTCCCTGCACCATAACGTATTTTCCGCCTGTAATGCCTTTAATCATTTAAACTCCCCATCTTAGTTTCCACCAATTGGCTTCTTTATCTGTAGCCAAATAGATTCTTGTATTCCATTCATTATATTGCCACGACCAAGGTATAGCTTGATTTACCTTGTGTACATGTTCCACTTCACATCCAGGCCCCCAAGTTTCCCAACACCAATTACGTGCTTCAAAAAACTTTTCAAACTGATTACTATTAAACTCTACAAGGAACTTATATGTTCCATGCCCTGTGTGACGCTTGTCTAGTTTTTTAATTTTCATAGAGATCCAAGGTGTGCTTCCAGCCATAGTTTACACTCTGGCCAGTTCTTGTACAAGAAAGCCCGACCACCCTGTCTTCGCCATTCGTCGTTATTACTGCGTCTGTCATCAATGAGTATGTCGTCTGGACTTTCGCATCTTACCCATTTATCGTGACTATACGGGCCAAAGAATACTGGAATACCAGGAAAATGTTTTTGCGCCCATTCGACTTTATCATGAAAGCTCCATGGCATGTCATTGTTATGAGGAACTGCCGTTAAAAAGAATAGTCCAACATTAGGATTTTTCTTTACGTATTCTTTACACCAATTGACTAAATCTACTGCGCCTTCTTTCAAAGAAAGTTTGCTGTACATACGTTGATCGTCTTTGAGACTGCGCCATTTATGTTCAGGCAGCATCTCTCCTTCCTGCCAAGTTGGTTCTTTGAGATATGCTCTTGCATAGCCCATCCAGTCGGCTACTACATCATCCATGTCTAAATATATGTTCATTGGTCGTATAATCCTGGCATTGTGTCGGGGTCATCTAATAGCCTATAAGGCCGATGCGGTTGTAATTCTTTAGTTTCTGGAACTACTATATCAAACGATATAGTGATCCGTACATGGTCTTTTTCATGTGCTTCTGTGTGGTGAGACAGGCAACTTGGCCAAAACGCAATTCTACCTGTTTTGGTTTCAATTTTTAATTGATTGCTTTCTTTTTCTAAAATGAAATTTGCGTTTGAATCTGTTACATAGATAGTACCGGCAAGATAGGCGTGAGCATCCTGTCCATGTGTATGCGGAGAGATAAAGTCTCCTTTGTGCAAAACGTTCGCCCAAGAATGAATATAAACCTTCCTACGCTGATAACCTAGTAATTCTAGATATTGCAAGTAATGAAGTCTAATAGATTCAAATAGTCTTTCGGTAGTTTGATTTTTTGGAAACCGTTTGAAGTCAGCTGGATCAGAGGCCAGTGGTGTGTCATCTATTAAATTATGTTGTTTCCATTGCTGTGTATATTCTAAAGGATCTAAAAAACTTTTAGGTACTTCTGATAAAAGAGATTCTTTTTTGATAATATCACGCTCAACTTCTCGAATATACTGCATTGCAAAACCTATTAGTCGCCTGTCTATATTATTAGCAACATAAACTGGAATGCTGAAATTTGGTGCGAACGGTGTCTGCGGGTCTGCCGCTTTAAAAAATACTAAGGACATAATTATTTTGAATTATCTAAAAGGTGTTGCTTGATTGTTTCCATTGTGGCGTTATCTGCCTCTCGATCATAAGCTAAGAAATGACCCATGAAATATCGATTAGGCAACGGAATATCCCATGCGTGGGTAGCAGTTTTTGAAATATATTTATTAGTCAACCCTTTGATATATTCACAATCCTTAGCACCACCGTACCAATTGTCACCTTGACTGTTTATGGCAAGTACTTTATGTTTAACTTCTGTGACAGACAACAACATTGGTCCGCAAAACGGATAAATTGAGATCAGGGAATCAAACGGATGTTTATCCTGTGCCGCGAGATAGATTGCTGTTGTCCCGCCGTGGCTCCATCCTAGGAAGTTAATAGATCCGCTATGCCAAGATGCTTGTCCAACAATCTTTGCAATATCAACCATTTCTTTCATTCGTTGAGCAGGATTGATCAAATTTCCATTTTGACAAATTGATTGATATCCCCGAGGCCCAAAACTATCAACTACAACAGAGTTATAACCAATGGATCGAAGATAACCAATCATTTTATCAGTTTGGCCTTGATGTATTCCGCTACAAGTATGAGCCAGGAGTACAGTTGGTGCCGGCTTACCAGACCACCAGTTGGCTTTATGAACAGAATAAGAGAGTTTATTTTCCGGAATATCGTTTGCCAAAGCAAAAGAACTTCCAAAAACAAAGGCAAGTCCTGTAATTAGTTTGTTCATACATTCTCCAAATGTTTGCAATTACCGCGGAAAGTAAATCCAGGGCAGGTACAAGTTTTGGCTTCCGGGTCAACAAAATACTTGTTGCCTTTACTGCCTGCAACTTCAATTAGCTCTGTTTTAATTTCCAATTTAAAAGGATTCTTTTTTAACTCTTCGAACTTGCGTCCGCGCTTATCAATTGTGATTGGAGACTTAAAGTAATACGGAGTTTTGGTACCAGCTTGTATATAAGCAACCATCTTGCTACCATCAAGAAGATAAGTATGGTTAGGTATATTATCTTTCCATTTTGTAATTTCTTTGTAAGCCTGCATTTGGGTAAGCCTTCGTGAGTTAACGATACCTAATTATATTACATTTTGGATAAGATGTCAAATCTTTTGACTATTTGTGGCAATTTAGTTACACTAGACTATCGAGAAAAATCATGAGAATTTTAGTAACTGGACACGAAGGCTTTATCGGCCGAAATATGACAACTTGGTTGCACCAAGAAGAAAATTGGGAAGTTGACGGTTGGGAATGGGACCCAGAAGACTTTCCCGATGTGCGTGGATACGATTGGGTAATTCATTTAGGTGCAGTTGCTGATATGACAGATAACGATGTGGAAAAAGTTTTAACTCAAAACTTAGATTTCAGTCAAAGATTATTCGAAGTTTGTAATAAGGAAGGTGTTAACTTGCAGTATGCAAGTAGCAGTAGTGTATATGGAAATACTAAAGATTTTAGTGAGTACGCTCCTTGTAAGCCTCAAACGCCTTACGCTTGGAGTAAGTATCTATTTGATCGCTGGGTTTTTGATCAACCTTTAAATATCTATGTACAAGGTTTTAGATATTTTAATGTTTATGGTAAGTGGATGCACTTGCGTGGACATAGAGCCAATGCTATACATAAATGGAGGCAACAGGCTCGTAAGGAAGGTAAGATAACAGTCTGGGAAACAGCCGACCATGTTTATCGAGATTGGACATGGGTAGGAGATGTTTGCAGACTACATATAGATTTTATCAAGACAGTAAACGGTAGTGGTATTTGGAATGTGGGTTCTGGATTGCCACATAGTTTTTTAGATATAGCAGAAGAAATTGCTGAACAAGAAGGAGTAGAGATAGAAACTATTCCAGTTCCCGAAGAAGAAAAGGAACGTATGCGTAATCGTACTTGTGCCGATCTAACTAAGCTAAAAGAAACTATTGGTAAACGACAATGGTTAAATGTATTTGAATGGTTAAATCAATGACAAGATTAGAAGGTATAGTCGAAAAAGGTTGGGGAGGAGAATACATCTTTGCAACTAATGACAAGTATTGCGGCAAGATGATGTATTTTAAGTCCAATGCTAAATTTAGCATGCACTTCCACAGCGAAAAAGATGAAACATGGTGTATACTGCATGGGAAGTTTCTCGTGCATTACATTGATACAAAGGATGCTAGTCGTCACACTAAAGAATTAAACGAAGGCGATACTTGGCATAATCCTCCTTTGCTGCCTCATCAGTTAGAATGTTTAGAAGAAGGAGTAATTGTCGAAGTTAGTACACCAGATAGTGTAGAAGATAATTATCGTGTTGCACCAGGAGATAGCCAAAAATGAAACGTGTAATGGTCAACGGAACATTTGATATACTCCATCGAGGACACCTAGATCTTTTACGTTATGCTCGGCAGCAAGGGGATCAGCTATTAGTTGCAATTGACACAGATCGCAGAGTCAAAGAACTAAAAGGCTCACAGCGTCCTATTAATAATGAAGCTGACAGAAAGCTAATGCTACACAGCTTACGAGACGTTGATATTGTCATGTTATTTGATACTACTGAAGAACTTATCCAAATAATGGAAGATTTTAAACCAGATGTTTATGTCAAAGGCAGCGACTGGAAACATGACAAGGGCTCTACGGCAGAACAATATTGCAAGAAAGTGATTTATTATGACAGAGTTGGTGACTACTCAACAACAAAAACAATTCAAGATATTATTAATAGGGGATAATTGCGTTGACATTTATCAATACGGAACAGTTGATAGATTAAGTCCTGAAGCCCCTGTACCTATATTTGTTCCCACACACAAGGAAGAACGAGAAGGTATGGCTGGCAATGTTTATGCCAACTTAAAAGCCTTGGGCTGCGAAGTAAACCTAGTATGCGGTAGTGTTAGTCGTAAAACTAGACTTATCGATAGCCGTAGTCGTCAGCAAATACTACGTATGGATCAGGATCAAAAATCTATCCCTATAGTTAATGTGGACCCAACAGGATATGATGCTATTGTTATCAGCGATTACAACAAGGGAGTTGTCAGCTACGAACTAATTGAAAAGTTAATTCAATCTAGACTCCCTGTGTTTATAGATACAAAGAAAACAGACTTAGCACGTATGCAAGGTGCGTGGGTTAAGATTAACGAATTAGAGTTTAGTAAAATAAAATCAAGTTGTACAGGTTTAATTGTAACTTTGGGAGATAAAGGAGCAGTCATTCCTCATCACGAAGTAAACATGCCAGCACCAAAAGTAGAAGTAGTAGATGTTACTGGAGCTGGGGATACATTCTTGGCCGCACTCGCCTACAAATGGTTAGACACTGGCAGTATAAATGCTGCGTTATTTTTTGCTATCGAAGCATCTTCTGTAACTGTACAACACTTTGGCTGCTATGCACCTACATTGAGTGAAATACTATGAAAATAATGATAACAGGCCATAAAGGCTTTATAGGCAAGAACCTAGTTAATTACATAAAACAAAATACAGACTGGGAAGTTGATACATATGAACCAGGTGACGAACATCCTGGAGTTATAGATTATAATTGGGTTATACACCTAGGAGCAAATAGTTCTACTACTGAAAGAAACGTTGATAGTATCCTAAGACAAAACTATGATTTTACCGTTAGACTGTTTGATGAATGCAAAACATTTGGAGTTAATTTTCAATTTGCTAGCTCTGCCAGCCTATACGGATCAGGTACAGAGTTTACAGAAACATCACAGGTAGACCCAAGGAATCCGTATGCATGGAGTAAGTACCTAGCTGAAAGGTATATTGTAGAACATACTGGTGGTGCAACTACACATTGCTTCAGATATTTTAACGTCTACGGAAATCACGAAAATCATAAGGCAGGACAAGCAAGTCCTATTACACAGTTTAGCAATCAGAATCCTATTAAACTATTTGAAAACAGCGAAAGCTATCTGCGTGATTTTATTGCAGTAGAAGATGTTTGTAGAGTGCATGTAGAGTTTATCAAGCAAGTAAAAGAGTCCGGTGTTTATAATGTTGGCACGGGTCGAACAACTAGTTTTAAACAAGTTGCCGAACTGATAAGCAGCCGTAATAATACTGCAATAGAATACGTTCCAATGCCCGAAATACTCAAATCTAGCTATCAAAAATATACCTGTGCAGACATTTCTAAGCTAGAATCTGTACTAGGTCCGCAAACTTGGATTGGTTTGGAAGAATGGCTTGATAAATATAAATTATGAAGATCCATGAAATCATATCAGAAGAAGGCAAAGCCAGCAGAGCTTTATGTACTAGTAGTAAACCTGATAAAGAGTTAGGTGCTAGTCAGCTGGCATCTTGTAAGAGTCAAGGGCTACGTGCCCGCGATGGCGAAAAGAGCCATCTAATTACTTCTGGAAACAGAAAAGTAAGAGTTACAGTAGGCGGCAAACGTATCAAAGGTAGGAAGTACGGTGGCCCACTTCCTGATTACGGAACACGCAAGGGTCAGTGATGAGATTACTAGAATTTGTTAGTTCTGACATGCTAGATCGACTGCTGAAAGGCACATCCTGGGATAAGAATTTAAAAAATCCTAATGCTCCAACACGCAGTAACAATAAACCAGCGTCGCGCCCAGGCAAATTTACACCATCTGGTAAAATGATTATGCCTGTTAATGCTCGCATTAGTTCACCCTTTGGATGGAGAACTGATGTAGGTCGCCCACATAATCATTTAGGTGTTGATTTTGCAACCCCTGTTGGCACTCCTGTTAAGGCACCTGAGAATGCTATTGTATCATCAGCAGGCCCTAACGGAGGAAGTGCAGGAGTTTATGTAATACTCAATGCCAATGGTGTAGTACACAAATTTTATCATTTATCTAGGATTAATGTAAAGCCGGGACAGACTGTAAAGCAAGGTGATATCATAGCATTTACTGGTAGTTCAGGATACAGTACAGGCCCGCACCTACACTGGGAAAAACACGTTGCAGGTAAACCAGTTAACCCGGTAGCATAATATGAGATTAAAAGAATTTATAGACCCTGAAAAAACCTTAAACGACATTGTTAAGGGCTTACCTCCTTCGCTGCTAAAAGGCACAACATGGGATAAAGGTAGTCCTACTCCGCCTGCTACTAGTAATAAACCTGCTACTAGTAATAAACCTGCTACTAGTAATAAACCTGCGCCAACAAAACCCAAAGTTTCAAATATTGGTGGTGAAACAGACTATAACAAAAAGTTAGTTAAAGTGGCAAACTCGTTGGGAATTGATCCTAATGACCTACGTGCAATTATTAAAACAGAAAGTAATCATAATCCAAAGTCGAGAAATCGTATCGCTGGCGGCCTGATTGGTTTTACGGATAAAACTGCACGTGGGCTTGGCACAACATTGCCTGCAATACTGCAAATGAGTGCTGTAGAGCAATTAGATTTAGTACATCTATTTTATAAAAAAGCTGGAGTAAAACCAGGAATGAAGCGCGGAGAAATATACATGCTGACCTTCTTACCTGCCTATGCTAACGCTCCAGATAAAACTATTTTAGGTCAGCGAGGCGGCGGCGAACTTGGTCGTACTGGTTTAAGCAAACATGCCATCTGGGCTCAAAATCCGTTATTCGGCAAGAGTAAAGGTAAATCATACTTCACAGTTGCTGATGTAAAAAATACAATCAACAGCGTAGCATAACACTAAATATCTTCATGAGTTTAGTAGGAAAATTATTAATAGCGCCTCCAGCAGTTAAAGGCAACTTCTGGCAAAAAACTGTAATCTTAGTTACAGAGAACTATCCCCACGGCAGCGTAGGTTTTGTACTAAACAAACGCAGTCAAATGACTCTTACAGAGTTTGGTGAACAGCTAGGATACAAGATAGATATACCTGGATTTGTTTACCTTGGTGGCCCAGTTAATGTTAAAAGTTTAACGTTTATACACACCAATGATTGGGTTAGCAAAAATATGATCAAGATCAACGACGAGCTTTCTTTAAGTAGTTCGGATGAAATACTGCCAAGAATGGCTATGGGAGATTTGCCAAGAAAATGGCGTCTAATGTTAGGACTTTGTGGATGGGGCCAAAATCAATTAGAAGGCGAAATCAAAGGTGAGCATCCTTGGAAACAAGAAACTGCATGGTGCCTAGCCAAAGCAGATGCTGATTCAGTTTTTGGGACAGATAACAACGATCAGTGGACTTCCAGTTTGGACAAATCTGGTTTGGAATTTGCCCAAAGTTTCTTCGCATAAGAATTGACATAAGTATATATTGAGTGTATACTATACACTTTCCAATGGTTGGGTCTGTAAACACAACTAAAAGAGGTTCGAAGTGTCAGCTACTCTACTGCTCAATGCAGACGGCATGCCTGTAAGTTACATGCCACTCAGTACATTAACGTGGGAAGACGCCATCAAGTACATGGTTTTGGACAAAGCCGATGTACTGCTTTATCACGAAGGTTGGGTTGTGCATTCAGCCAAGTGGGAAACGCAAGTTCCTAGCGTTATGATGCTACGTGAATACATGAAACCAAAAACATCTGTAAGATTTAGTAAGAGTAATGTATTCCTACGAGACAATTACCATTGTGCATATTGTAACACAGATCTGCAAAAGAAAGAATGTACTCTCGATCACGTGCTGCCTACCAGTCACGGTGGTAAGACTACATTTGAAAACTGTGTTACGGCTTGTGGCCCTTGCAATGCAAGTAAAGGCAATAACAAGAAAATACGGCCTAAGTTCAAGCCTTACAAACCAGACTATTTTGAATTAGTTAACAAGCGCAAACAACAAGGCCTACAAGTCAGGTATGACGAGTGGCTACAGTTCCTAGTCTAACTAAACTGGCCGTACAATGGCAAATAGGTAATCAATGCGATTACAAGTGCGATTACTGCCATCATAATTACCACGATGGCAGTAATCCTTTCTTATCTCACGAGAAATTTCTTACAGCGATAACCAATTTATCCGAATCAGTATCTCACGACTTAATCGTCATAGAATTCCAAGGCGGCGAGCCTACAAATTGCGACCCAGTTCGCGATGCAATAGCTAATCCAAACAACCGATTCAGGTATGTATTGACTACAAATGCTAGTCAAAGTTTAGATTGGTGGAACAAAGCTGTTAAAAACCTAGTAGGTGTGTTTATTGCTTACCATCCAGAATATTGTAGTCCTGAACATTTTAAACAGGTTGTATCGATTGTTAAAAATAGCGGAATTGAATACTCTATTATAATCAACGCACACCCAAAACAATCACGTTGGCAAGATGCTGTAAATATGTACGAATTATTCAAGCACGAGCCTATACAATTTAAAGCATTGTATGCTAATCACGAAAAGGGCAACAACAAATTCTTTGATTATAACAAAGATCAGTGGGATTATTACACAAGAGTTAATAACATACATCCTCCAAAAGAAGACCCTGTCGAAACCCAAATACAATGGGTAGAAAAAAGACTATATAATAACTACAAAGGACACTTGTGCTGGGCTGGTATAGACCAAATAGTAATTGATTATTTTGGATATGCTTATCGAGGATGGTGCCATGCTCATGGCAGCATTGGTAACGTATTTGAAAGTCGTATCGAGATAGACACTAAACCAAAAGTATGTCCTTACATTTTATGTAAGAACGGGTTTGATTTGCTAGCCAAGAAAAGTGAAAATAGTTGGGGATTATAATGAAAAACTTTTTTTGGAAAATTTTAGGTTTTGCCAGCCTTGGAATGGCTTACATAGGTTTAATAACTCCAGGGCTTCCTTATAGCCCTTTTGTTGTATTTGCAGCCTATTGCTTTGCAAAGAGCAGTCCACGCATGCATTCTTGGATTATGAACCATAAAACATTTGGACCATTTATTACAAACTGGAATCAAAAACGTGTGTTCCCGCTAAAATTAAAATTTTTCATGCTGGCTAGTATGAGTGTTAGTTTAATGCTAATGATTGGTGGAGGCGTTCCTCTACGCGGTGTAATCTATACAGGTATTTTTATGGCGCTGGTTGCTATCTGGGCTTGGAGATTCCCAAGCTCAGTAGAAGCATACGATCAGCGTATAGCTGATGGTAAGAAAGTAGGTTGGTTTAATAATAGCTTTTAAAGGTAAATACTCTGAACGGAGTTAGTTACATGAAAAAACTATTAGTTTTACTGGCCTTGCTTCCAGCATTGGCTTTTGCACAAAAAACACCACAAGGGGTAACATATGATGCAAAGATCGTACGTGTCAACGACGGCGATACTGTTGTAATTGCTGCCCCCTTTCTACCAGCACCCCTTAAGCCCGAACTCGCGGTTCGAGTTTACGGAGTTGACACACCTGAAAAAGGATTCCGTGCCCAGTGCCCTAGCGAAGATCAGCGAGGCCAAGCCGCAACCGCTTTCACTAAAAATGCAGTTGCAACTACACAAAAACATCAAGTCATTCTCTACGGATGGGATAAGTTCGGTGGTCGTGTATTGGGAGATATCATTTTAAATGGTGTTAGTCTACGTGCCGAATTAATTCGCAATGGGTTTGCTAGAGAGTACTTTGGCGAAGCAAAGCAAAGTTGGTGTCAATAATGAGCGAAAGAAATAATGAATATCCAGTTTATCCAGAACAAGAAGGAGAATGGGATCGTCCTAGGAATCCTTATAGCCCTGTGTAACGATTTTATCGAAGGGCTAGCTAGATACGGCTGCGGTGTGTCCGGACTACCTTATTACGAAGATCATGAAAGTCAATGAACTATTAGAATCGTCGGAGGACGAAATACACAGTTACGAAAAGTTAGACACTTATTTGCATAAGTTGTGTAATTTAATAGTTAACGGACAAAAGACTGATAAAGAAAAATTTGGTATGGTAGCTGCCGGTATATTAGATCCCGACAACAACTTTGTTCCAGGAATAAACTTACCAGGTCCTAACAATACACGTAGACATGCAGAACGTGTTGCCATAGACAACTATACTAAAAAGTATGGAAACATTCCAGAAGGCAGTATTTGCATTACAACATGCAGTCCTTGTAGTGAACACATGGACGAACGATATGGAGAAAGTTGCACAGATTTAATCAATCAATGCGGAATTAAAAAAGTCTATGCAGGCTTTATGGATCCTACACAACACGAAGAACAAAGAGAATATAACATTATGGAAACTGCTAACAGTTCCATAAGAGAAATGTGTGGCAAATTTGCCGACACATTCTTAAATGAAAACTTTGCCGATGGACGTAATCCACAGGACAAAGGTGACAGTAAAAGATATAATGTACCAACTAAGGGCAGCATAAGTTCTCTGCGTAAGATAGCCAAGCAAGGCGGTCGTAGAGGACAACTAGCACATTGGATGGCTAACATGAAAAGCGGGAAGAAAAAATGAAAAAAATTCTAGTAGTTTTATCGTTAGTCATGCTAACAGGTTGCAGTACTGTTATGGAATGGATGCCCAGCCGTTGGGATGTTAACCAAGCCAAAGTAATTACTGATATACAACAGCAGACTAGACATTTTGATTGTAAAGCTGATCAAGTTGCACAGTTAAATGAATTAGCTAAAAGTATTGAATGGTTTGATATCTATTCAAAGACGAAGCCTACAAGAGATATTAGTAAACTAAATGCAACTATTATTTCAACAATACAAGAGTATCAAGAACGTCTAAAGAAAGGACCAGTTAGTCCTCTTTATTGTGATTTGAAACTTAAACTGCTCAAACAACAAGCTGACATACTAGCAGGTTCTGTCCAAGGGAGATTCTAAATGAACTTATTTGAAATTACAAATGCAGGTGAACCATGGGCAGCTGAACGTGCCCGTTATGCACTACAAATTCACGAAGCAGTGGGAGCAGGACAATTAAGCCCAAGCGAAGCAAAAGAACTTTTGGCAGACTTAATTGCTACTGATAAACTAGATAGCGAAGCTACTAATCAACAAATGCGAGCAGCATTAGTTTTTGGTGTAACACAGTTAATCAGTCTTTACTAAAAACAAATTTTAGTGCGTTAACTAAGTCTTCAATCATCCCGTCGTCATGAAACGGAGTTGGGGCAAAGCGTAATCTTTCAGTACCAACATCAACTGTTGGATAATTAATAGGCTGCACATAGATGCCAAACTCATTAAGCAATTCGTCACTCATTCGTTTACAACGTTTTGCTTCCCCTACGAGAACAGGAACAATGTGTGTAGTACTGCAATCCATTACTGGTAGACCTGCACGGGTAAGTTCGGATTTTAATTTCTTAGCTCTGTCTTGATGCAACTCTCTTAGTTCGTTGTGCTCTTTAAGATACTTGACAGCAGCCATTGCTCCTGCACAAGTTACAGGACTCATGCTGGTAGTAAAGATAAATCCGGCTGCAATACTTCTAATAGCATCGACTACAATGCTATCGCTTGCAATATACCCGCCCTGAGTTCCGTATGCTTTCCCAAGCGTACCATTGATTATATCAATTCTATTTTCTAGCCCAAGTTCTTCTACTTTGCCACCGCCCCGGAGGCCATATAAACCAACAGCATGTACTTCGTCAATATATGTTATGGCATTATATTTGTCAGCTAAGTCGCAAATGTCTTTAATGTGCCCAACATCTCCGTCCATTGAGTAAACACTTTCAAATACAATACAAGGTATGTCTCCAGCAGACTTAACTGCCTGCAACATTTCTTCTAACATGGTCATATCGTTGTGTTTGAACACACTCTTTGGAGCACGACTATGATTCATACCTACTATCAAACTGTTATGATTTTTGCTATCACTTACAAAATGTATATTAGGTATGATTTTGCTAAGTGCAATAAGTGTCCACTCATTAGCTACATAAGCACTACTGAATAATAGTGCTTTTTCTTTTTTATGTAGTGTAGCTAGTTCGTGTTCCAAGGCTACATGGTAATGGCTCGTACCACCGATATTTCTAGTTCCACCCGATCCTGTTCCTGTATGGTCCAGAGCCGTGTGCATTGCGTCTATGACAACTTTGTGCTGACCCATTCCTAAGTAATCGTTAGAGCACCAATTAACGATGTTCTTAATTGCATACGGGCCATACCATATAGCCTGTGGAAATTTGCCGCTTTCGCGTACAATATCGTTAAACACACGATATTTTCCGTTGGATTTGAGTTCGTTTATTAAATCTTGGAAGGGTTGTTTGTCAATCATAGTCTGTTATTTAACACTAAATATAGCATACCAGGAATTATTATGAGAGCTAATGAAATTATTAGGAGTATTTTAGACCTAATTGACACCGTAGAAGGGGGAGAATCTGCTCCTACTGTATCAATCGCTATAGGATCTACACCTATTGCAGATACTCCAGAAGTCGCAGACGAGCCAGGGTGTGCCGGAGATGACATTCGCAGATTTAAACAAATAGTAGACTTGGCCAGCGACGAAGGCGAACTAAGTCCGTTCTCAAATAGTCCTAATGAAAAGTATGCAGATATAGATGCTGTTACTACAGCAGCCGGCGGCGGCGTTAACAACCCCAAACACCCAGCAGATATTAAATCAAACAGCATTAGCATGTACCCTAACTTCTTAGCTAAGGGAGAATAATATGGCAGCTAACGGTATTTCAACATTATCTACTAAACGTGCTAGACAAGATGCTAAACTAACATTAGCTGGCAATGATCGTGCAGCACAAAATGTCATACAACCAGGCCGCTATGTAGATACAAGTGCAGATGCTACACAACTACCAACACGTTATGCTGTTGGAGATAACGACACTAGAGATGTAGTAGATAATCCTAATGTAGGCGGACTCAGAATAGGAAGACCTTGGGCCTAATATATGCCAGTCCTATTACCAAACAGCACTAACTATCAACATCCTTGGGAACCTAACCTAAGCGATCTACATCATGCCATGGAGTACAATGCTCTAGGGCAACCTGTTCTTCGTACTACACTCAAAGTAGGACAGTCGGATGCGTTTGGTCGTATACGTATGAGCAGTCCTTTTACCCTAGGCGACTACAAACACTTATACGGATTAGATCCTAACTTTATCGACTATACATTAAATGGTGGCACCGTGGCGTTTCAGGCAAACAAAGCCTGTGCTAGACTGACAACTAGCAACAACTCTAGCAGTCGTGTTGTCCACCAGACTAAGTTCTATCATCACTACATGCCAGGCAAGAGCCAGCAGATACTTTCAAGTTTCTGCTACTATGCGGCTACTGCTAACGTAACTAAACGTACAGGTTACTTTGATGACAACAATGGTATCTACTTTGAACAAGCAGGCGACGGAACACTGAGTTGGGTCATAAGAACATACACATCAGGCGCACCTGTAGAAAATCGTGTAACACAGGCCAACTGGAACATTGACACTTGTAATGGACAAGGCGGTAGTCTGTTTAACCTAGACATTACCAAAACACAGTTGAGCTTTATAGAGTTTCAATGGCTAGGTGTAGGTGCTGTTACAGTGGGATTTGTACACGACGGTGCTTTTATTCCCTGCCATATGTTCTATCACTCAAACAATTTGACCACAGTTTATATGAGCACACCAAACTTGCCTGTACGCTGTGAGATTGTAAACACAGGCACTACCACAGGAGCATACTTTGATCAAATCTGCTCTACTGTAGTATCAGAAGGCGGTTATGTAGAAGCAGGACAAGACTGGTCAGTGATCAGCCCTAGCCTAAGAACCATAGCCTCTGGTGCAACATTGACCATAATGGCCATAAGATTAAAGACAGCGTTTAGGACCTATGCTAACCGTATGATAGTTCGTTCTGGAAACCTAAAGGTATTCAGCGACGGTGACAGTATTAAATGGCGCTTGATCAAACTGCCCAATCAGGCCGCACTAACAGGATCAACTTGGGTTGACGTTGATGATGACAGTGGTGTACAATATAACGCTACCTGCACAGCATTCACAGGCGGCGATGAAATGGACAACGGATTTGTTGGTGCTAGCACACAGGGCAGTCAAAAAGCAGGAGGTGCCCCAGCAAGTAACTTGCCTAGTGAAGCTAAAAAGAATTATATCGTGCAGAACTATGATAGCACCGATAGTGAGATTTATGTAGTAGTAGCAACTAACATAGGCTCACAAAGTACCAACGTAGGAGTTGGTTGGCAGTGGCGAGAGATATATTAAGATAAGTATTATTATGAAAATTACTGAGATATTATTAGAAGGAATGAGCAAAAAGGATACGTTTGGTATCCTGCTAGAGTTTATTGAATTTGCTGCCAAGCATTTAGATTTAAACAGCCTTCCTAAATTTGACTTTATGTTTGACACTAAACGTAGTGTTGAGCATAAGAGCTTTGGCGGCTACGGTGGCGAACACATTAGTATTACTGTAAAGAATCGCCACATCATGGATGTGTGCCGTACACTAGCACATGAGCTAGTTCATTTCAAACAAGACTTGGATGGACGTATTGAGTCAGACAGCGGCAAGGACGGCAGTCCTATCGAAAACGAAGCTAACGCAGAAGCCGCAGTTATTATGCGTAAATGGGGTAAACTACACCCTGAGCTATTCGAGAAAGAATCAATAGCATAAAAACGAACGAGCCCCGTAGGGCCCGTCCTAATATATAATAAAGTTTATAACTGATTAATAGGGCATTTAGCCAATACTATTATTTCTTAGCGCCAGTATTAACAAAAGCGTACATTTTTTCAGCTGTTTCTAAAACTTTGTCTAGGCCTGGGAATTGTGGCATTTCAACTGTAGAAACAAGTTGTCCTGTCTTCTCATCACGCTTGGCGGTAAGTTCCCAACCTTGAAACTTAACGCTGTACTCGCTTTGAACAAGATCCTTAGCCATAGCTAGTATATCTGTACGAATTTCGTAGCCGTTCTTGTTAAATTTAACTTCTGGTAGTTTTGGTGTAAATTCAGACATATTATTCTCCTTGTGTGTCAGTGTCTGTTTGGGCTTGTTTAGCAGCCTTAGCCCTGGCTGCTTTAGTTACTTCCACGGGTTGTGGAAATAAAACCTTTGAAATAGATTCTACGCTGTATTTGGTAAGATCAATAGCATTGTGCGACAACATTTTAGCAAATGCTGTTTGTGCATTGATATAGTCATTGGCTGCTTTGTTTAGCGTAGGATCTTTGAATACTTGATTTGTAATGACACGTTTTGTGTCTTGAAATGAATCAATAAAAAAGTCTGGTGTAAAAAACATATTAGTTCTCCTGTGTGTATATGTGTATTATATATCTTTTTCTAAAAAGATACAATAATTTATGATTAATCTTGCATTACTTTTTTAGCCGCTTCATAGTCACCTTGTCTAGTATAGTAGGTGGCAGCACGGGCCTTACCCATACTTTCGCAAATGGCAAATAGTGTTTTTAAAAATGATTTCATAGATAAGACTCCTTGTGGGAATAGTTGTACTCGCGTATATAATTTTCGAGTTGTGCGGCATCGGTAATGCCTTTGGTGCTTAGATATGCGTCTAAGCGACTTTGATAGGAACTATCGGGAAACATTTCTGCTAGGCGTTCCATTATACCTAACATCAGGTTTGATATGGTTTTCATTGTGTGATATCCTCTGTATGTGTGTAGATACTCATGGTTTCTACTGAGTATTTAGTCTAGTATATTGTGCGACCGCACAAAAAATCAATGTGTTTGACTAAATTTTAAAAGACTGTAATATACCATAAATATAATATAAAGCAAACCATATGCGTAAAAGTACTAGATCAATACTACAAGAATTAAGCGATATTGGCTTGAGCCGCAATACGGATCTCATAGTGGAAAGTCGCGGCACCAATATTATCGAAAGTGCAGTTAACCTAATTAAATTGATTAGAGAAAACTATGATATCGAAACAGCTGCCGAACTAGAGCGTCGGTTTATCAACAGCATAAAAAGTAATGATCCTAGCAAGTTCAAACGTGGTGTAAAGAGAATACAGGAAAATAGAGAATGAGTGGCAATGCACTAAAAAAGCTAGGCATTGTAGGTATTAAGGATAATCCTACAGAGGGTGTGTTAGTTAGGCTTACACGCGAACAGTTCTTGCAGGTTAAGCAAGCACTACAGCCCATGCTAGCTAAACTAGGAGATGCTGGCTTTTGGCGTGCAGGCGGCGCCGGGTCGTTTGATCCTGAGCATAGATTTGCTAAGAAAGGCACCACCAAAGTTGACAGTGGCGATGTAGATGTTTTCTTGGATACAACGTTGTTAAAGAAGGGTATGAAACTAGATCCTAGTCTAGACGATGCAGCCGTGCGTAAAGCGTTATTAGCAGTCATGGGCAAGCGTTTCCCTGCAACCAGCATAGGTAAGAATGTACACATTGGCTTTCCTATGGGTGAAAACATAGATACACCCAACGGCCCACTGCCTGCTTACTTTCAAATTGATTTAATGACTATGGAACATGCTCACGAAATTGGACGACATCATGAGCACGACTATAGTGTTAAAGGTACTCCTTATTCTGGGCAGGATCAGCAGTATGCTATGAGTAGTATTATTAACACTATTCCAGGTTATCCTCCACGCACATTCCAATACAACGGCTTTGGCGGCGCACTACAAAAGCGCGAAACAGGTGAAGTTATCACACGCGATATAGATAAAGTAGCAGAAATTGCTCTAGGTAAAGGGCGTACTGCTGATGACTTGGGTAATGTAGAAAGCATCATAGCCGCAGTTGGCGGCATCAATAGCCCACGTTTAGAGCAATTCCGTGCAGACATGGCTAAAAAGTACCCACATTTAAAAGAAGGTACTACGGACTGGTTTAAATCTATTAGGGCAAAAATAGCCCTTTGAACCCAATTTTTTTCCTCCGAACTAAATACATATACAAAGCTCACAGAGTGTGAGCTAAAGCATATGAGGAGAAAATATTATGCCATCAGTAATCGATCCAAGTTTGACCAACAACCTAGTAAACGTTGCAGCAAACTACCTAAAAACAAAGCCAAGCACACAGTTTGGTACACGTCAACTTACAGTTATTAAAGTTGCTATCGCTGACGTATTCGTAAGCCACGCAGATGCAGACAGCTTGTTCAGCAAGAGTGTTCGTGCTCTACAGCAAACAGCTGAAGTTTGGGCAGTATTCACACCAGTAAACGACACTGACGATTACTTCCACGCAATCATTGCAACAGATACACAGTACGTTGGTGACAGCGAAACAAGCCGTACAGCTATTCCTTCCGGCGGTTTACAACCAACTGCTAACTATGGAATTTTTGAAACAGCTATTGCTGCTGGTAACGGTGGTGTTGCCGCAACAGTAACAGTTCCAACTGGTTTCGTTGCTCCATTCCACGGTTAATCTTTAAACTTCTCAACGGGATGGGAAGACTAAGCCTGCTTTTACAGCAGGCTTTTTTACGACTGTTAAATATGTCATGCAATACAAATTATACACGTTAGTTGACATTACCAACACCGGCCAGCACAGGTTTGAAGAAGGTAAGGAAGAAGCTCGATGGAGAGAACAAAACTTCCAAACTGTACTGCAAACCCTAGGCATACGGTCTAATATTTCGTTTGTACACAAGCCTGAGATGATTGAACTTAGGGGACGATTAATAGGATTTGATACAGACGAAGTTATCCGTGTATGGAGATTTGACTGGAGCACAGAACGAGATTACTTGTATGAAAAAGACGGTGACCCAGTTGGCAGTTTAAAAGATGATTTTCATCTTGTTCCTTATATTGCTAACCTAAGTGAAATGATGCAGCAGAAGTTTGCTGTATTCAATACCAAGCAAGATAGGCCCAATATTGTTTTTCATCAAAAGTAATAAATATACAACAAAGGCACAAGACGATAGGCATCTCATATTAGGCACATGTCCCGTAAAGGACCCTGACTTAATCATAGGAGAACGGCCTATTATGGCTCGAATAGCAACTAAAGAAGCGTTGCCACAACTGGCAACATTACCTGAGCGTGTAAGCGTATTAGAAACCAAAGTAGATAACATCGATGAAAAGGTTGGAGACCTTAAAGTAGATGTTAAAGAAATGCACGACTGTTTAGATCGTACACGTGATCAGTTAGATGCCAAGTTAGAGTGTATGTTAGATGAATACCGTTCAAGTAGAAGCAATTTTTACGAACATGCTAACAAATTACATGCCGAAGGTACTGCACAACATAATGAGTTAGCTGGTAAACTTAATGAATTAGAAAGACAAAAGCACAAGTTTACTCTGTACATAATGATGGGCCTAGCTTTTGCCGCAGGCGCTGGCTGGATTGGCCATGTTGATGTTAAAACACTATTGAGATTTGTAGGACTATAAGGCTGTGTATGTTCATAAAAGATTTTACAGAAGCACCTGAGCCTATTACTGTCAACGATGAACTGAATCCTAAACTTTGGCAAAATAATAAACTAACACCAGAAGTACGTGCCAAACTACTGATTATTGCAAAAAACTTTGCAGACTTTCTAAATGTAAACAAACTTAACCTGAGAGATATCACTATCAGCGGAAGTAACGCTGGCTATAACTATAGCGACAGCAGTGATATAGATCTACATCTAGTAGCAGATATTGACAGCCTAGAGCGTGCAGAACTATACGACGCCAAAAAGAATCACTACAACTTTACACACGATATAAAGATATACGGAATTGATGTTGAGTTGTATGTACAAGATAGCAAACAAAAACATTTTAGTGCGGGCATTTATAGCATACTAAATGATCAGTGGTTAAGCGAACCAAAAAAGATTACTAGTTATCCTGCACACAGCGAAATTAAACGCAAGGCTAGAAATTATGCCAGTAGAATAAATCAAGCCCTGCGTTCAAATCAATTAAATACTGCTAAGGAAACAATGTCCGACATTAGACGTTTGCGTCAAGCAGGCTTATCAGCTGGTGGCGAAGCTAGTGTAGAAAATTTAGCATTTAAATTACTAAGAGCTAGAGGACAAATAGATAGATTAAGACGTCATATTAATAGATTACAAAGTGCGGCACTGAGCCTCGGAGAACAAAATGAAAGTTAAACAAGTAGTTGGCGAACACAAAAAAGGCTTCAGAGCAAAGAAGTATGCATCAAAACCAAAGTCATATATTGAGCCTGTTAAACCACAAGGCCCAGTTGCACCTGGCGAGCAGAAGAAACAGCAAGTTAAAGAAGGTGCTATTGATCGTTTATATGGCCACTGGATGAACAGTGAAGATGCACCTATGGACGACGACAGTGGCGACTATAATTCCGTTTACAAAAAAGCTGTTAGTTTTCTAGATGGCCGTGTTAACCCTAAATATGTTGACAACTTTGCAAATGCGTTAACTTCATACTTTCACGGAGAAGATGACCTAGAGCCAATGAATGTAGGCGATGAACTAGATGAAACTACACCTATTGGTACAGTTAGTAATGTTAGTCCGGATGGCAAACAAGTAACTATTAAAAAGACTGACGGCACTGAACTAAAAACAACAGGCGATGCAGTATTGCCAGGCCCAGATGGAAAAACAGCTAGCCTTGCTCCTGGAGCAGGCGATTCACTTAAACCAGGAACTCCAGTAACTTCTAGTCAATCTGGATCAATGAGTGAAGAAGGCGCAGCAGAGGATGTTTCTATTGACGCTCAAAAACTCAAAGCCGACATGATGGCTGAAGTAGATCCCAAGTATGCCGCTGAAATTGACAAAATAGTAGTTGCCAAACCTGACGGCACTCTTGATGTCAGAGCTACAATGAGTAACATGTACGGAAGCCTGCTCTACAGTTTGGATGAACTGCTAGAATGGTTCTTAGAATTTATTACAGAACTCAAAGCAGAAATGCAAAAACCAGAGTTTCAGCAACGTCCTCCAGAAGAACAAAAAGCTATAACTGATCTCATTGCTTACGAGCCATCACTACAAAAACAACGAAAAGACCTAGTAGGTCAGGCTACCGAGTTAGACAAGCTAGGTAATAACTATGCTGCTCAACAAACAGGTGTAGCTACTCCAGAAGGCCGTACACCGCGTAAAGATCCTTTGATAGCAGAACTTAACGACATGCTACGCATTGCAGGTTTAAAATGAAAATTAACGAGTTAATCAGTGCTTTTGAAATATGGACGACCAACGAGGAAAAAGCACTTCTTGAAAAACTTAAGACGCCGGTACTGTTAGCCAATCTTAACGAGCAAGAGCAGTTCAGGATTCAGGCTCTCATTCGTAAAAGTTTGGTAACTAAGATAGGAGATAGTAATCCTAAGGTAGTTGCCAATGAAGCCCAAGAAATTTAAAAAACCCAGCTTAGACGATCTAGCGTTAGAATTGAGTCATACACTCGATGAACATCTAGAAATCCGTGTTATTTCCAAAGATACACTTTATTACAAAGGGTATTTGATTAAAAAGAATAAAGCTGGAAAATGGACATTGTATAATGCATCCAACAAGGATGTCGTCGGCGAGTTCTTTTTAAAAAGTTGTGCATTGTTAGCAGCCAAGGCCTACTATAAAATAAACTTGAACAAATATAATCAAATCAAAATGTTAGACAATCAATATTGGGCTAACCATATGGACCGTACAATATATCAAAATAACTTAAAAATAACCAAGGATTTTGAAAGGTACTTGATACTGTTAAACAAATTTGAGGAAAGCACAGCCAGAGCTGGAGCCTACAAGGATGAAATTAGTAGAATGTTTAAGTGGACATTTGTATAAATACGTAATAAGATTTCTAGGAAAAGAATCATGCAAATTAGAGAATTTTCAAAACCAGTGACTAGCAAACAGCTCAACGAAAGCCTTGCAAACAAGTTTGGTTATAAAATTAATTTAGAGCAGTTTTCAGATGTACAGCTTGAAGATGCACGTAACAAGTTACGTACAAAATTAAGCCAATTAGAACTTTCAGAAAGTTTTGATTCTGTTCTAGAGAGCCCTGAATACCAAAAAACTCGTTTATTCCTTGATTGTATCAATCAAGAAATTATGGAACGCGAAGAAGGAAAGTGTCCAACGTGCGACTGCAAGCCATGCGAGTGTGAAGAAGAAAAACATGAAGATAAAAAAGATATGAAGAAAAAAGAATCTAAAACAGAAAGTCGCCACCCTACAGCACCATTTATGGTAGCTCGTGCTAAACAGCACTCTGTTCCAGACGCTTGGATTAGAAGTGCGCTTAGTCGTATTAAATTGGGTGAGTCGGACAATGCAGAATTAAAGGCTGAATTAAAATTACGTTACGACTTAAATGAATCAGTAGCCAGCTGGATTTTATTAGAAGGCGAAGAACAAAAAGCTGAGATTATCATGGCAACTAAAGACATGGTCGACCGTGTCACAGGCTGGCTAGAAGATGTAGCCGCAATGAAGGCTGAACAGCTATTAGAATTATTAGACTCTATAAGAGAAACATCAGGCAGCGACGTAGCTCAAGCATATCAAGAAGCTGTTAAGCCTGCACTAGAATCATTATATGCAAGTTTAGAATCAAGCCGCCAAGGCTTATCAGGCGCTCTATCAGTTGTATCAGGCGGTGAAGCACCGACAATGGGTGCTTCAGCAGGCATCGGCGGTGTTGACATGGGCGCTCCAGCAGGAGAACCAGAAATGCCAGTTGGTGGTGAAGGAGAACTTCCACCAGCAGCCGCAGAAGTAGGCAGAGAAAAGCGTGAGAGTATCGATTACAGTCGTAAACTTTCAATGCTACTTAATTCAAAAAAAAAGTAAATGAATCTGTAGAGCCTTTAGTTTTACTACTAAGGACTCTACAGTCTTCAGACGAAGAACATAACTCAAACGGACAACATACTTGGTTAGAACTTCAGCGCAAGATGAGGTCGTCCGGCTTAAATATCAGTTACAAAACATTTAAGCAACTTTGGGATAGTCAAAAACCTAGTGACCAAATCCTAAAAGATCTAGTAGATCGTTTTGACGGTCACGGCATAGTAATGAAGAATACCACCAGCCAAGAACTTCCACAGGGTCAAAGTGCAGGCCCTAGCGAAGTTAGTAAGATGGCTAAACGTGCTACTAAATTAGGGAAATAATCCTTGACTTTGTTATTGTTTTTTAGTACACTAAAGTCATGACTTTATTAACCGAAAAATTTGACTACACACCGATTAATCGAGAAAGCGTAGACGGCAAAAGATTATATGCTACCCCAGACGGCAGCAAAGTTCCCAGCGTTACAACTATCCTTGATAAAACCAAACCTTATGAAAAGGTAAAAGCCCTACTGGAATGGAAGAAACGAGTGGGCGAAGTTAAAGCACAAGAAATTGTAACAGAGGCAGCAGGCCGAGGAACACGTATGCACAAGTTCCTTGAAGACTATGTTAAAACTGGTGTTGTTGCACAACCAGGAACAAACCCTTACAGCCATCAGAGCCATAAAATGGCACAATGTATCATTGAACATGGATTAAAAAATGTTAATGAAGTGTGGGGAGTAGAGGTTCCGTTGTATTATCCCGGATTATATGCGGGAACTACTGATGGCTGCGGGCTTCATTTAAATGAAGAAAGCATACTAGACTACAAGCAGACTAACAAGCCTAAAAAAGAAGAATATATAGAAGATTACTACTTACAATTAACAGCCTATGCGTTAGCACACAATGAAATACATGGTACAAAAATACGTAAAGGTGTGGTGCTAATGTGTGTAAAACCCCCAGAAATAACCCCATTAACATGGGGAGAACCAAAATACCAAGAATTTATCCTTACGCCAGATCGCTTTGGATACTGGGAAACCCAGTGGTGGAATAGGGTGGAACAATACTACCGAGAGAACTGATAAATATCCATATAACAAGGATATTTAGATGGCTGTCGTTCAAATCTCAAGAATACAAATCCGTAGAGGAAAAGCCAATAGCGGCTCAGGCATTCCTCAACTGGCCAGCGGAGAAATGGCCTGGGCAGTTGATACTCAAGAACTATATATTGGTAATGGAAGTGTTGCGGAAGGTTCGCCGGGAGTTGGTAACACTAAGATTCTAACCCAGAACGACATTTCGGGATCAGGAAATTTTCTTGATTTATTAGACTATGTCTACCGACCAACCGAAGTTCAAACCGGTGCTACTGCAAACAGCCCGGTGATAAGAACGTTACAAGAACGTTTAGATGATCGTGTAAATTTAAAAGACTTTGGTGCAGTTGGCGACGGCGTTACTGATGATACGGCAGCATTTCAAAGAGCAATTAACGAGCTATTCTTAGATCAAGCATCCCCAGCATATGGAACCAGTGTTGCTTCACAAAAATCAAGAGTAACACTTGAAGTCCCTGCCGGTCGTTATAAGATTACAAACACTATTACACTTCCTAGTTATGCTAGACTCATTGGTGATAGCCTAGGCGGCACATCGTTGCTATGCACAGCTACTGGTCCAGCAATACAATTTGTTCATAACGGCTACCCAGCAGCATGGAATAATAGTTCCTCTACACAGCCCACTGGTATTTTTATCAAATATTTTTCTATCTGGGTACAAAACAGCGACCAGACAGGAATCTTAATGAATTCAGCTTCTGAATGCCGATTAGAAAATGTTTATATTTCGGGTCAGTTTACCGGATCATATAATGCCAACAGTATTGGTATCAAGTTGACAGCATTTTCGGCAGCAGTTAGCTCTGTTCGAAACTTTTTCAACGATGTAACAATTTCAGGATTTAGTTTTGGTGTATATGCGTTGCATGACATTTATGCCAATGTATTTGAAAACTGCAAGTTTAATAATTTAAGACAGGGTTTTGTCTTTGGCTTTGGTGCCGATGGTAGTAGTATTGGTCAGCAATACGGCCCTAGGAATAATACCATCGTTGGTTTAGTAGCAGAGAATGTAAGACAGCATGCTATCTATATTGGATTAGGTTCTGGTAACTTTGTCGAAAACCCTCGTGTTGGAGACTCTGGACAAAACGGTGGCAATATAACATTCACCCAGTACCCACAAATTTATTTTAGTTCAACTGGAAATACTGTAACCAATCTAATGTCATCACGCCCTAGTGCATTAGCCGCAGGAAACCTGACAACTGTTTATATTCCTGAGCTAGCTGGCCGAGGTGAATATAAAATATCAGCACCGCGTAGAATTGGCTTGGCCAACGTGACTAGTAATACATTAGCTTTTAGACTACCTTTAAATACTGATGCTTCCGGTGTAACAGGTGGAAGTTCTATATACTTGATCGACTACGTCTATCAAAGCACAAACAATAATTTTACACGACAAGGCGTTATTTCTGTTGCCTTAAACCTAGGCTCAAGTCCTTCTTACAATACCAATATACAACTAAGTGACGAATATAATTTTGCCGGAGTTGACACGGCAGACAAATCTTTACAATTGGTTTTTAGTGCCCAGCTATTAGACCAAACTGGTGTGGCGTATACCGCATTACCAGGACAAGTTCCATCGTCGTTGGCTATTTTATATCGAAATACTTTATCCGGCGACAGCGGAAATCTTAGCTACTCATATTCAATTATAATATAATTTTATACCGAGACAATTGACTTTGCAAAAATACACGTATATAATTCTGTTTACTTTTGTGATATAGATTATCAAACACGTGAGATCAGTTAAAAACCTACCTAGATTGTTGAATTTCAATAGGAATTGAAGGCTTTCAAGTAGTCACTAAATACTCTCTAATTTCGATAAAATAATAATATTCATCACAAAAGCGGAACAAAATATGAGCAAAATCACAGTTATAAAAAGAAACGGAAACAGAGAACCGCTGACAATTGAAAAATGGCAATTGCAAATCGCTAAGGTTTGTAAGGGTATTGCCGATGTCAGCCAGAGCATGATCGAAATTAAAAGTCAGCCACACTTTTACGACGGAATCACCACCAAAGAAATTGATGAAATAACTCTACGTGCAATTGTTGATCTTATTGACGTAGAAAATAATCCAGATGTAGGTCATACAAACTATCAGTATGTTGCTGGCAAACAAAGAGTAAGCATGTTGCGTAAAGATGTATACGGCGATTATGAAGTACCACACCTATATGACATTGTTAAAAAGAATGTGGCAACAGGTCTTTATACTAGTGAACTACTTGACTGGTATACAGAAGACGACTGGAATAAGATGAATGACATGCTCGACCACGAAAAAGACGAGCAGTACAGCTACGCTGCCATTGAACAATTAATTGAAAAGTACCTAGTAAAAAATCGTAGTACAAAAGAAATTTATGAAACTCCGCAGGTTCGCTACATGGTTGCAGCCGCAACAGTATTTCACAAAGAAGAACCTAACAGCGCACGTATGCGTTACATAAAGGAATACTACAATGCAGCCAGTGACGGTCTATTTACTCTTGCTACTCCTGTCCTTGCTGGTCTCGGTACCCCTACTAAACAATTCAGTTCGTGCGTACTCATTCGCAGTGATGATGACTTGGATAGTATTTTTGCTAGTGGCGAAATGATGGCCAAGTATGCTAGCAAACGTGCTGGCATTGGCTTAGAAATTGGACGCCTACGCCCGTTGGGATCCCCTATTAGGGGAGGTGAGATAATGCACACCGGCATGATCCCTTTTCTAAAGAAATGGTTTGGTGATTTGCGCTCATGCTCACAAGGAGGTATCCGCAATGCAAGTGCTACTGTATTTTATCCTATTTGGCATCATCAGTTTGATGACCTTATTGTACTTAAGAACAATCAAGGAACAGAAGAAACCCGAGTCCGTCATATGGATTATGGGGTTGTGCTTAACGCTTTCTTCTG